>Ga0210394_10000127_pt1 | contig 185240 bp, 142 predicted proteins | sample IncBWC12MmetaG_FD_160121 | JGI IMG/M metagenome (GOLD analysis project Ga0210394, IMG submission 160121) | Forest soil microbial communities from Barre Woods Harvard Forest LTER site, Petersham, Massachusetts, United States - Inc-BW-C-12-M | ecosystem: Environmental > Terrestrial > Soil >...
AAGGAAAGTAGCGCCGGCTCCGCGCGGCAACTCACTTTCCGGGCGCCCGGCAATCGACGACAATTCGCGCTGCCGGTACGGTTATTAAGATTCCGGGGAGTGCGCTGATGAAAATTCCGCTGCTATTGGGAATGATGTCCTGTGCCTGCGTCGCTGCCATGGCGCAGGCCGGGGACTATCCGCATATCAAGGAGGGTCTGTGGTCGACCACCACGACCATGGGCGATGCCAAACGACCGCCTCAGTCCGGAACCATGTGTAACAGCACCGCGGTGATGCAAAGCGTCCTCGATGCGCACAAGAAGAACACCGACCAACCCTGCAAGATCATCAGTTTGACCCACAGTGGCACGGTGTACACCGAGCAGACGGAATGCAATTTCGGCGGCCAGGTCAGAAAGAGCACCAGCGTGACTACCTTCACCGGCGACACCGCGGTTCACACCGAAATCCACCAGGCCGATGGCGCCGTAACGGTGACCAGCGACAGCAAATACGTCGGCGCCTGTCCCACCGGCATGGTACCGGGCGATTTCGTTGGCGCCGACGGAATGAAATTCAACATCCTGCACCCCGAGGACCTCAAGCTGCCCGATGGCGCCAAGGCGCCGGAGAAAAAACCCTGAGGCAATGGCGCATTGCCACGCCGGCGCGCTGCGCCATCGCTCTGGCGCTGACACCGACCGGAACGGAATCTATGGCCGATCTGTTGTAGGAAGTGGCTGGCGCGCCACACTCGAGTGCGAGCGCGTAGGGTGTTCCAATGTCGCGGCGGGTGCGCCCGGCGGCCAGCGCAAAGGGCGAATCACGATGCTGCGTACATCGCTCGCGCCCGGTACCCGATGCAGATGATCGACCGACCACCGCCAGCCGGTGGCACCGCCAATCCGGCTGAAAAGGCGATTCAGTTGACGTTCAGTCGCACTTCATTAGCTTCGAGTCTGATGAATTCACCATGCCGTGAGGGAGGTGTCGTGATGCAACTGAGGAACGCCCGAGATTGGAAGCTGGAGGCCGAGCCGATGCCATCGGATCGAATCGAACTGGACTTGCGGCAGCGCGCGCGAGAGCGCATACGCGAAGGCCGCCTGTCGTGCATCACGCACTATCGCACCTGGGGCGGCCGCGGCAGCAACGAGCCGTGCGCGCTGTGCGATGTAGTGATCGGGCGCGACGAGGTCGAGTACGAGATCGAGGCGCTGGACGCCACCAGCGGCTGCCTGTATCGCTTTCACTTCCTGTGTCACGACGCGTGGCAGTACGAGTGCGCTCAGGCGATCTGAGGCTTGCGGAAAACCCGGCGCCGCCCTAACCCCCGTCTCGCTGATCATGTAACCTTGGGGTCGGCAATTCCCAGGGCTGACCATGACCGCAAACGCGGCTGACCGTTCCTTCACCGTCACCTCGAGCAGCTACCTGGACTGTTCCGCGCGCGACGATCGGCTCGCGGGTGGCGTGCGCATCATCCCGATCGCTACACCTCTCGGCGACTTCAAGGTCTGGACCAAACGCGTCGGCAACAACCCGCGCATCAAACTGCTGCTGCTGCACGGCGGGCCCGGTGCCACCCACGAGTACTTCGAAGCCTGCGACTGCTATCTGCCGGCGGCCGGCATCGAGTACTACTATTACGATCAGCTCGGGTCGTACTACAGCGACCAGCCGGACATTCCGGACCTCTGGGAGGTCGCACGCTTCGTCGACGAAGTCGAACAGGTGCGCATCGCGCTTGGTCTTGATGCCGGCAATTTCTTCCTGCTCGGGCATTCCTGGGGAGGCATTCTCGCCATCGAGTACGCACTCAAGCACCAGCATCGGCTCAAGGGGCTGGTGATCTCTAACATGATGGCGAGCATGCCGGCCTACAACGACTATGCCGAGCGCGTGCTGATGCCGACTATGGAACCGACAGCGCTGGCAGAAATAAAGCGCCTGGAGGCCGCCCGGGACTATGCCAATCCGCGCTACATGGAGCTGCTGATGCAGCAGCACTACATCTACCATGTGCTGCGCATGCCCGCCGACGAGTGGCCGGATCCGGTCAAGCGGGCGTTCAAGCACCTCAATCCGAAGGTCTATATCCCGATGCAGGGCCCGAGCGAACTGGGTGCTGGCGGGGCACTGGCGCACTGGGATCGTAACGCCGACCTGCGCCTGATCAACGTACCGACCATGAGCATCGGTGCGCGCTACGACACGATGGATCCCCGCTACATGGAGAGCATGTCGCGCACGCTGGCGCATGGCCGCTATCTGGATTGTCCCGACGGCAGTCACATGGCGATGTACGACGACCAGCAGCGTTATTTCGACGGCCTGATCCGCTTCCTCACGGATATCGATGGCGGCCGCTAACAGCCGTGCGATTCCGTAGCGTCTCGAACCAGCTTGCAAAGCCCTGACCCATCCCCGCCCGGTATCGATCAATTCGGCTATCGGGAGCAGCTACGGCGCGTGCTCACGACCGGCGATCTGATCATCTACGGGCTGATCTTCATGGTCCCGATCGCGCCGTTCGCGGTCTACGGGTTCGTGTGGAACGACGCCAAGGGCATGGTGCCGCTGGCGTATCTGATCGGCCTGATCGGCATGTTCTTTACCGCGACCAGCTACGCGGCCATGTCGCGCGCCTTCCCGGTGGCCGGTTCGGTGTACTCCTACGCTCAGCGCGGCCTGAGCGAGATTGCCGGCTTCTTCGCCGGCTGGTTGATCCTGCTCGACTATATTCTGATTCCGGCGCTGCTGTACCTGTTCAGCGCCATCGCGCTGCAGCCTATGTTTCCGAATGTTCCCGAGTGGATATGGCTGATCGGCTTCGTAAGCTTCAATGTCGTGGTGAACCTGATCGGCATCGAGTTTACCGCGCGCGCCAACCGCTACCTGCTGGCGATCGAACTGGTGGTCCTCGCGCTGTTTGTGCTGCTCGGGCTGATCGCGCTGTACAGCGGCCACGGCGCCGGCGGGCTCACGCTCAGGCCGGTGTACGATCCCGGCGTGTTTTCCATCGCTACGGTCGCCGGCGCCACCTCGATCGCGGTGCTGTCGTTTCTGGGTTTCGATGGCATCTCGACACTGTCGGAGGAGAACAGCGGCGACCGCAACTCGGTGGGCCGCGCCACCGTACTGTCGCTGCTACTGGTCGGCGTGCTGTTCATGCTGCAGACCTGGATCGCCACCGATCTGTCGCGCGGCATGAGTTTTTCGTCCCCAGGCACCGCGTTCTACGAGATCGCCAGGCTAGCCGGCGGCCGCTGGCTGGAGTGGAGCATTCTCGGTGCCGTAGCGCTCGGATCCGGAATCGCCAACGCCATGGCCGCCCAGGCGGCGACGTCGCGGATTCTTTTCGCCATGGCGCGCGACCGCAAGCTGCCGGCTGTGCTGGCAAGGATTCACCCGCGCTACCAGACGCCCTACGTCAGCACCCTGCTGGTCGCGCTGGTATCGCTGCTGGTCGGCGTGTTTTTCTCAAGTCGCGTCGATGACCTGAGCCGGATCGTCAACTTCGGGGCGCTCACCGGCTTCCTGCTGCTGCACCTGTCGGTGATCAATCACTATCTGGTTCGCCAGCGCAGCGGCGACTGGCTGCGCCACCTGGTGTCTCCGGTGGTTGGCTTCCTGGTGATCGCCTACGTCCTCTATGAGATGGACACCAGCGCCAAGATCATGGGGACGTGCTGGATTGCGATCGGCATCGTCTACTACCTGGTACTGATCTACGTGCTGAAACGGCCGGCCGCCCTGGAGTTGTGAGCTGCCGCCGCCGCGCCGTGGCCCTGCCGCCGCGTGGATTCAGCCCCCTAGTGGCCGCAGCAGCGCGCGCGAGATGATGTGCCGCTGCACTTCGCTGGTGCCGTCCCAGATGCGTTCGATGCGTGCGTCGCGCCAGATCCGCTCCAGCGGCATCTCGGTCATCAGCCCCATGCCGCCATGAACCTGCAGCGCCTCATCGGCGACCATCGCCAGCATCTCGGTTGCCTTGAGTTTCGCAATCGCCATGTCCATATCGGTGGCGATCTTGCGGTCGAGCTTCCAGGCCGCCTCCAGCGTGAGCAGCTCGGCCGCGCGCAGCTCCATCGCCATGTCCGCGAGCTTGAACGCCACGCCCTGGAATTTGCCGATCTGCTGGCCGAACTGCACGCGATCGACCGCCCATTGCTTGGCGTGATCGAGTGCACGCTCGGCACGGCCCAGGCAGTTGGCCGCGACCTGCAGGCGCGTCGCCCCGAGCCAGGTGTTGGCAACGTCGAAACCCCTGTGAACTTCCCCCAGCACCGCGGATTTCGGCACCCGGCAGTCGTTGAACTGCAGGATGCTGTTGTGGTAACCGCGATGTGAGACGTTCCTGTAGCCCGGCCTGATCTCGAAGCCGGGCGTGCCAACGTCCACCAGAAAAGCGGTAATGAGCTTACGTTTGCCGCGCGCGCCGTCCTCTTCCCCCGTGACCGCGAACAGGATGACAAAATCCGCATGATCGGCGTGGCTGATGAAATGCTTGGTGCCGTTGATGACGAAATCGGCGCCGTGCTGCACGGCGCTGGTCTTCATGCCGCGCATATCAGAGCCGGCACCGGGCTCGGATATGCCCAGGCACTCGGATCGCTCGCCGCGCACCGCCGGAAGCAGGTAACGCTCGCGCTGGCCGCCCTCGCACGCCAGCAGGATGTTCGATGGCCGCGCCACGCAGGTGTAGTGCAGCACATAGCTGGCGCGGCCCAGTTCCTTCTCGTACAGGATCCAGGTCACCGCATCCAGCCCGGCGCCGCCCACGTCGACGGGCATATTGGCGGCGTACAGTCCCGCATCGATGGCCTTCGCCTTCAGCTCGCGCAGCAGCTCCGGGCGCAACTCCCCGCTCTGCTCGATCTCCTGCTCGTGCGGATATAGCTCGTGCTCGACGAAGTCGCGCGTAGACTTGATGATTAGCTGCTGCTCTTCGGTGAGCGCGAAGTCCATGGCTGCCTCCCCTGCTCTTTGCTAACTCTTTGCTAAGCGACCGACGACCCGGGCGCGGTGCTGCGGTCGGTTTTCCTGACCTTGTCGGTGCCGGCCCACGCTCGCAGCAGCTGCAATTGCAGTCGAAGCTGCTCGATCTGTTTATCGGCCGGCCAGTTGCTGCGGCTGACCACCGCACCGGCTGTGAGTCCATTGATGAAGGTGACGATCGAGCGCAGCACCTGATCGCGCGTCGCCGCTGTCCACCGCGACCATTCCGGCCAGGCCCGCGCCAGGCAGCGCTCGAACAGGCGCATGTACTCGCGGTGCACCCAGGCGTTGATGCGCTTGAGACGCTTATCCGCCGACACCTGGGCCCAGAAGGCAATCCAGAACGCGCATTCGGTATAGCGCTGTTCGTCCACCGGCAATGCCTCAGTGAGCAGCAGCAGCAGATCCGGTGTCGTGTGCCCCGCGGCGCGCGTCAGGCGCTCGTCGATACGCCGCAGGATCAGGCGTAGCGCGGCGATAATGATGTCCTGCTTGGTGTCGAAGTAATGCGCGACCATGCCGGTGGTGTAGCCGGCTTCGCGCGCGATGCGCACGACCGTGGCCTGGTCGAAGCCGTAGTCCGCCACCACGCGGCAGGCGACCAGCGCAATCTCATCGCGGCGTTGATCGTGATCGACGATCTTGGGCATGGCTGCCGTCTAGCTCCTCGACAGGCGCAGGTGCCGGGCCGGCATGGCCGGCCCATCGATGCTGGCGTGGGCCGCACGTATCTGCTCCAGCCTTGCATGCACGGCGCTGTCCATCGGGGCGGCCCTGGCCGCGGCACTGTCCACGTGCAGGTACAGCTGCTCGCCGGTCGCGAGCAGGCGTTCGTCGCGCCGACGGAACAGGCTGTGCAACAGATGTACGCGCTTGTCGTCCAAGCCCAGAATCTGCGTCGTTACATACAGCGGCTCGAGCGCCCGGGCCTCGCCGCTATGTGTCACGTGGGTTTCCACCGTGTAGAGCGCACGGCCGGATCGGCGATAGACGTCATCGACCCCGACCGCCCGAAACAGCGCATCGGTGGCGTCGCCAAACACCTGCAGGTAGCGCGAATCGGTCATATGGCCGTTGTAATCGACCCACTCGGGGCGCACGCAGGTCTCGATCAGCCGCAGCGGCTTGCCCGCTTCGATGGCGTCGGGCTGCGCCGTGGCGGCGCGCGCCGCCGAGCCGCTGTCCTGGTACAGGCGCTCTTCCAGCGCGCGCAGGGTAGCCCCGGCGCCGATATTGAACTGCCGCAGCACCTGTTGAATCGCCACCAGGTAGTCGTCGCGCAGGCGCTCGAGCTCGCGGATCGAGCGGCCGTTGGCCTGCGCCTGCGTTCCCTCCACCATCCGATCGATCAGCTGCTTGCTCAGCTCCGGCGCCTCGAGCCGCGTCCATGGCCATTTCAGGCAGGGGCCGAATTGCTTCAGCATGTGGCGCATGCCGCTCTCGCCGCCGGCCAGGTGGTAGATCAGGTTGGTGCCCATCGCCGCCCAGCGCAGCCCCGGCCCGTAGACGATCGAGTCGTCGAGCTCGCCGGTCGTGGCCACGCCATCATTGATCATGTGCAGGATCTCGCGCCACAGCGCTTCCTGCAGCCGGTCGGTCAGATGGCCCGGCACCTCGCGCCGCACGCGCAACGCATGCATGCCGATGTAGCGGTAGAACTCGCCGGCGGCATCGAGCGCCGCGCCCGAGGTGCGACTGCCGCCCACCACTTCGACCAACGGCAGCAGGTAGACCGGATTGAACGGATGCCCCACCAGAAAACGCTCCGGCGCCTGCATGTCGCGCTGCAGATCCGAGGGCAGGAGTCCCGAGGTACTCGAGGCGATCAGCACATCCGGCGGCGCGCAGCGGCTGACTTCCGCCAGCACGCGCTGCTTCAATTCGAGCTGTTCCGGAATATTCTCCTGGATGAAGTCCACCTGCCGTGCCATCGCGGCAAGGTCGGTGGTGAACCTCAGGGTACCCTTCGGCGGCAATGGCGCGAAGGTCAGCCGCGACAGTGCGCCTTCCGCGTTGTCGACCGCGCCGCGGATCCAGGCCTGCATTCCGGGGTTCAGGTCAGCGGCCAGCACGTCGATGCCGAAATGCAGCGCGCGCGCCGCCCAACCGCCGCCGATCACCCCGGTGCCCAGCAGGCCCAGCGTCTTCACCGCTCTCATAGCCGCCATCCTCGTCCTCAGGCCTTGGGTTAGCTTTTATAATGTCACCGTAATAATATAACAAACGTGACGGCGGCAGGGCAGTGGGCGCTCGATGGTCAACAGCAGGTTCATCGAAAAGCGCTCGATCGACTATGTGCCGCTGGCCGAACGCCACGGCAAGGTCTGGCACCTGTGGCCGGTATGGTTTTCCGGCGATGCGCATCTGGCGACGCTGGCGGTGGGCGTGCTCGGCATCACCCTCGGCGGCAACCTGCTGTGGACCTCGGTGGCAGTGGTGGCAGGCTGCGCGCTCGGAACGTTCTTCATGGCGTTTCACTCGACGCAGGGCCCACAGCTCGGGTTGCCGCAGATGATCCAGTCGCGGCCACAGTTCGGCTACCGCGGCGCGCTGCTGGTGTGGGCCGTGGCCCTCATCGCCTACATCGGCTACAACGCCTTCAACCAGGTGCTCGCGGTGCAGGCGCTGCACCAACTCTGGCCCGCGATCCCGGCGGCCTCCGCGCTCGGCATCATCGTGTTTGCAATCGCGGCGTTGACGCTGGCCGCGGTCGGCTACGACACCATCCATATGGCGCAACGCGGCTTCGCCTATCTGATGATCGGCATTCTGTCGGTGTTTTCGATCGGTGCCTGCCTGGCGCTTAAGTTTCCTGCGGCGCAGTGGGCCGCGTCCGGATTTCGGGGGGTGCCGTTCATTGCACAACTGTTTGCCGCCGCCTCCTATCAGCTAAGCTGGTCGATCTACGTGTCCGACTACTCGCGCTACCTGCCGCGCGACGTCAGCGTCCGTTCGTCTTTCTGGTGGACCTACCTGGGCGCGTTCGTCGGCGGCACCTGGATGATGCTCATCGGTACCGTCGCGGCTGCGACCGACCCGAGCCAGGACGTGGCGGCGGCGATGCAGCGCGCCGCCGACAGCATCGCACCGGGCTTAGGGGCGGTACTGTTGCTCGGCGCCCTGCTCGGCCTGGTGACGATCTCGGCACTGAACTTCTACGGCGCGTCGCTGACGCTGCTGAGCGTTGCCGATACCTTCAGGCCGGTAAAATCCGGTGCCGGCAAGCGCATCGCCAGCCTGCTGGCGACCGCGCTGCTGGCCACCGTGATTGCGCTGCGCTCCTCGAGCGACTTCGTGAGCCGGTTCGCCGATCTGCTGGCTGTGCTGCTGTACCTGTTCACGCCCTGGACTGCGATCAACCTGGTGGATTTTTACCTGGTTCGACGCGGCCATTACTCGATCCGCGAGATATTCAATGCCGACGGCATGTACGGTCGCTGGAACTGGCGCGGCCTGAGCGCCTATGCGCTGGGCTTTGCGGTGATGATTCCGTTCTTCAGCACCGGGATGTATACCGGGCCGATCGCCCGTGCGCTCGGCGGGGCCGACCTGGCCATGCTTGTCGGCCTGCCGGTAGCCGGCATTGCTTATTACCTCGCCTGCCGCAACCTGGATATCGATCGCGACCGCTCGCGGGCGGCCGCTGCGGATGTCGGTCTCGAACCGTGCGACGATCCGCCTCCGACCGCCCACGTCTGAACAGACGTTCAATGATCCATCACGCTCAGCGTATTCGAAAAGACCCAAGAACTACCGCTTAACGGACTGTTTTAGCTAACTAACAGTCTTCCTCTGTTGTAGTTCTTGCATCGCTCGATTTCTTCATGGATTATAGCCGCGTCGGGGGGTCAATAATATTGAGCGGCTATTCAATGCCCCAACCGGCGGGTATTCAGTCAGCAGACAGCGCGCCTCACGGCGCGCGTACGCCACTGCGTGTCGGCGTCATCCTGGCGGATCATTTCACGCTGTCGGCCTTCGCCGTGTTCATCGATCATCTGCGCCTGGCCGCAGACGAAGGCGATCGCAGCCGGCCGATGCACGTTCAATGGGCGGTCATGTCCGCGGCGCGCGAGTCGGTCCTCGCCAGCTGCGGCGTCAAGGTCGAGCCGACCAGCGAATTCCTGGCGCCCGAATCGCTCGACTACCTGATCGTGGTCGGTGGCATCCTGCATGCCGGCCCGCAGATCGATGAGGCCACGACGCGCTATCTGCGCGAGGTGGCGGCCGCTCGCGTTCCGCTGATTGGCGTGTGTACCGGCAGCTTCGTGCTGTGTCGTGCCGGCCTGATGAAAGGCCGGCGCACCTGTGTCAGCTGGTATCACTACCAGGACTTTCTGGAGGCCTTTCCCGATCATGAGGTGGTGGCGGACCGGCTGTTCCTGGCCGACGGGCCGCGCATCACCTGCGCCGGCGGCGCCGGCGCCGCCGCTCTCGCCACCTGGCTGATCGAGCGACACCTGGGCCGCGCGGTCGCCCAGAAGGCCAGCCAGGTGCTGTTGTTCGAGCGTCCCCGATCCGGCAGCGAGGCGCAACCGCACCCACCGCTACCCGAGACGGTGCGCGAACCGCGGGTACGGCGCGCATTGCTGCTGATGGAACAAAATCTGGCGCGCCCGGTGGCCATCGCCACCATCGCCCAGGAGCTCGGCGTATCGGTGCGACAGCTCGAGCGATTGTGCCGCGAGCAGGTCGGCGTCGCTCCGGCCACGCTGTATCGTCAGCTTCGGATGCGCTATGCGCACTGGCTGATCGAGAACACCGACCGCTCGGTGACTGAAATTGCGATCGAGGCTGGCTTTGCCGATTGCGCGCATTTCTCGCGCCAGTTCAAGGACGCCTACGGCCTGTCGCCGTCGACGCGCCGGCTGCAGCCGGCGCGCACGATGCTGGGTGAAGCCGCCGGCGCGCGCGTGTTCGAGTGAGCGCGCACGCCGGATCCCATGCCCAGCCGCCGCCAACCCACCGCCGCTCGCTCACAAATCCAATGACGCGTCCGTTCAATCGTGCGCCCACAGCGTTGTATCTAATGAGCCGCAGTCGATGCCAGCCGCGCGCACCGGCACGGCCGTGCTGCACAACAGGTTCCAGGGGGAGCAAGCAATGAATTCGAAGATCTCATATGCGGTAGCGGCCATCCTGGGGGGCGCGTCGTTCGCAGCCGTCGCCGCCGAAACGGCGACCGACACCGCCGAGGTGGGCACCGACATGCTCGCCGAGATCACCGTCACCGCGCAGCGCCGCACGCAGAACATCCAGGACGTGCCGATCTCGATGCAGGCCCTCACCGCGGAGACCCTGCAGCAACTCAACGTCACGACGTTCGACGACTACATCAAGGATCTGCCGAACGTTACGGCGGCGAGCAACGGGCCGGGCCAGAACGAGGTTTTCATGCGCGGCCTGAGTGCCGGTTCGCAACCCAGCCAGGGCAGCGCTTCGACAGGCTTGTGGCCGAACGTCGCCATCTACCTGGATAATCAATCCGGGCAGCTACCGAATCGCAACCTCGACATCTATGCCGCCGACATGAATCGCATCGAGGTTCTGGAAGGCCCGCAGGGGACGCTGTTCGGTGCCGGCGCCGAGGCCGGCGTGATCCGCTACATCACCAACGAACCCAAGCTCGACGTGACGGAGGGGAGCGTCAAAGGCGGCTACGGATGGACCGCTCACGGAGATCCGAATGACAACGTGACGGCGGTCCTGAACCTGCCGCTGATCACCAACACCCTGGCCGTGCGTGGGGTGGTCTACTACGACAAGCGTGGCGGCTACATCGACAACGTGCCCGCGACGTTCACACGCAAGGACACCGATATCGGTATCCCCTATGCCAACTATCCCGCCGTCGGCGGAGCATGCCCGGATGGCGGCGCGAACAACGGCTATTGCGTGCCGCCCGGAAGCCTGACCCTCAGAAACGGTGCGGTGGTTGCCAATGGCATCAACCCGGTGACCTACGAGGGCGGGCGCGTCGAGGCGCTATACAAGTTCAACGAAGACTGGAACGTGCTGATCAGCCAGTCATACCAGGACATGGACTCGCGCGGCGTGTTCTATCAGCAGCCCAATGCCTCCGACGGTGCGCCGCTGCAGCCCCTCGAGGTCACGCTGTTCAACCCCTCGTATGACAAGGACAGATTCGAGAGCACAGCGTGGACGGTGAATGGCAGATTCGGCGCTCTGAAAGCCGTCTACACCGGTGGCTACCTGGTACGCAATGTCGAGCAGGCCAGCGACTACACCAATTACGCGCGCGGCGTGTATGCCGATTACTATCAGTGCTATGGTCCGGGAAGCTACACCCCGACCCTCAAGTCAAAATGCTTCTCGCCGAGCGCCGTCTGGCACTCAGTCGAACGCAATACGCATCAGCAGCACGAGTTTCGCCTGAGCACGCCGGACGAGTGGCGCTTGCGCGCCATCGGCGGCGTGTTTTGGGAGAACAATACCCTGTACGACCAGACCGGCTGGGGTTACAAGACCGTGCCTTCGTGCACGGCCACCCCGCCGGCGGCCGGGGCCGGATGTTTCTCGGACATCGGCACGTTCCCCGGCTCGACCGTCGTGTATCCCGGTGTTCAACCCGCTCCCACGTCCTTCTATCAGGACACGGTGCGCACCACCAAGCAGACCGCTTTCTTTGCCTCGGCGGATTTCGACCTGATTCCGAAGGTCCTGACGATAACGGCGGGCACGCGCCATTACCGCTTCGACACCAGTTCGGAAGGCAGCGTCCTGGGCAGTTTTTACTGCTTCGGGACCGGGGTCATTCCCGGTGGCTGCCACGTCACCAGCCCGATACCCTCTAGTTACAACCTCAACGCGGCGAATCTCAGGGACAGCGAGTCCGGTTTCAAGAGCCGCGCGAATCTGACCTGGCACATCATGCCGGATGTAATGGTCTATTACACGTTCTCGCAGGGCTTTCGTCCGGGCGGCTTCAACCAGAACGGCGGTGCGCCGCATGCCTTCGTTGAGACCGCAGCCGGCGGCCCGCTGCAGCCGCAGTACCTGATCCCCAAGTCGTACACCTCCGACAAACTGACGAACAGCGAAATCGGCTGGAAGACGGAATTCTTCAACCATCGCCTGCAGTGGAACGGAGCCCTGTACCAGGAGAACTGGGACAATGTTCAGGTCGCCTTCTTCGACCCCGGGGTGGTCGGCAACATTTTCTTCAACACCAACGGTCAGAACTTCCTGATCAGGGGCATTGAAACCTCATTGGTGGCCCGGGTCACCACCGGGCTGACGCTGCAGGGTGCGGCATCCTGGAACCAGAGCCGGCAGACGAATTCGCCGGTGCTGACCAACAACAATCCGGCAAGCCCGAACTTCGGCAAGCCGATCACGTCCGCCTGCCGGGACTGGGGTCCCGTCATCGGCACCTACGGTGGCTGCGCTGCGGTTGTCAACCCGTTCGGCCCGATTGGCTCCCCGAGCGCCGATGCGCCGCCGATCCAGTTCAGCCTGCGCGCCCGCTACGAGTGGACCATCGCCGGATACACCCCTTTCGTTCAATTCAACGCCACCCATCAGGGCATTTCGTTCACGCAGGCGGGTGCGAATCCTTTACAGGGACCCGGAGCCATCAGCACCGGCCGGTTGCGGTTCGAGAACCCCGCGTACTCGACCTACGACGCGTCATTCGGCGTCGCCAAGGGTCCCTGGTACGTGACCGTGTTCGGTGAGAACCTCGCCAATTCGAACGCCAGCGTGTTCGTGAGCACCGATCAGTTCATCGTCGCGCAGACGCCGCTGCGACCGCGGGTCCTGGGAGTTACGGTTGGCTATAATTTTTAAGCACTGAGTTTCCGCCGGCCTGAGCATCACGCGCCGCCGTGCGCGGCGCAAAGCGGCGCGCCCGTCCGGTATCTTCGGGTGCATGATACCCCCGTGCCCATCTCTATCGATCTATGAACCAACCCTCGGCCGTCGATCCCGAGGTCCAGCGTATGGGCGAGCTCATGCAGGAGCACCGCTTCGCCGACGTCCTGCGGGCGGCCGATGCCTTGCTCCTCACGGCCCCTGAGAATCGTGACGTTCTCTATCTGCGCGCGGTGGCGCAACGCAGGCTCGGCGATATCCCTGCGGCGCTTGCCACGCTCGCCGGACTCGAGCAAATGCATCCGCGCTTCAGCCGCCTCTACCAGGAGCGCGGCCATTGCTTCGTCGCGCTGCGGCAGGCACCGGCCGCGATCGAGGCCTTTGTGCGCGGCGTGCACATCAATCCCGCGTTGCCAGCCAGCTGGAGCATGCTCGAGGGCCTGTACCGCATGATCGGGCAGACTGATAACGCTGCGGCCGCCGCCGCGCACGTCGCGAAACTCAAGACACTGCCTTCCGACGTGGTGACGGCCACTGCGCTGTTCATGGACGGCGAACTGGCGCAGGCCGAGCAGCTGATTCGCGCATTTCTGCTCAAGCATGGTCACCACGTCGAGGCCATGCGCCTGCTGGCGCGCATTGGCATCGAGCGCGACGTTCTCGACGACGCCCAACTTCTACTGGAGGGGGTGCTCGACCTGGTGCCCGAATATCACCCCGCCCGATTCGACTACGCGCAGGTGCTGAGCAAGCGCCACATGCACCAACGGGCGCGGGAGCAAGTCGAGAAGCTGCTCGAAGTCGATCCCACCGACCGCAACTACCGCACGCTCTATGCGGTGACACTCGTGGGTCTCGGCCTGCATGAGCGCGCCATCGAGCTCTACCGGGAACTATTGCCGGGAGCGCAACAGCCGGCTGAGTTGCACCTGTCGATCGCGCATGCGCTCAAGACGCTCGGGCATCGCGCCGAAGCCGTCGCCGAGTACCGCGTGGCAGCGGCGATCGGCGGCGGCAATGGCGATGCCTATTGGAGTCTGGCGAATCTTAAGACCTACCGCTTCGAGGAGGAGGAGTTGAGGCAGATGCGTGCCGCGGAAGCGGCAACCACCACGTCCGTCGTGGATCGCTACCATCTGTGTTTTGCTCTCGGCAAGGCGCTCGAAGACCGGCAGCAATATGAAGCGTCCTATGAGTACTACGCCCGCGGCAACGCGCTCAAACGCTCCACCAGCCGCTACCGGCCGGAGATCTTCGAACTCAACACTCGGCTGCAGATCGAGGTCTGTACGCCTGCCCTGTTCGATCGCAACAAGGATGGCGGCGCCGGCGCCGCGGACCCCATATTCATCGTCGGCCTACCACGCTCGGGCTCGACACTGCTCGAGCAGATTCTCGCATCCCACTCCGCGGTCGAAGGCACCCAGGAACTCGCCGATATTGCGCGCATCGTGATGGACCTGCAGGGCCGTGGCCGTGACGCGCAGCGCGGTGACCCGCGATATCCGGCCGTACTGGTGCAGATGCGTGCCGAGGATTATCGCCGCCTCGGCGAGAAGTATCTGAGCGATACACGTGTCTACCGAAGCGGCAAAGCGCGCTTCATCGATAAGATGCCGAACAACTTCCGGCACGTGGGACTCATCCACCTGATGTTACCCAACGCGAAGATCATCGACGGGCGACGCGAGCCGATGGCCTGTTGTTTCGGCAATTTCAAACAGCTGTTTGCTCACGGCCAGGAATTTGCCTACAGCATCGACGACATCGCGCGCTACTACCGCACCTACCTCGAGCTCATGCAACATTGGGATGCCGTGCTGCCTGGGCGCGTGCTGCGCGTGCAGCACGAAGACGTGGTGAATGACCTGGAAGGCAATGTCCGTCGATTGCTTGATTATTGTGAGCTGGAGTTTGAACCCGCTTGCGTCGAGTTCCACAAGACCGAACGCAGCGTGCGTACGGCCAGTTCCGAGCAAGTCCGCCAGCCGATCTATCGCGAGGGTCTGGATCAATGGCGTCACTACGAACCCTGGTTGGGACGCTTGCGCGAGGCCCTCGGCGATGCGCTCACGCGCTACCGCGACTAGACCCCAGCGAGTCGGCCTGCGCTCCGTGCCTTGTGGCGCAGATCGCGCACAGGTTAACCGCGCGCACGCTGGGCTTTGCGCCCGCTCAGGCAACCAGCGCGAACAGTACCAGCGAGCGTGCGCTGATCGCATAGCCGGTACCGCTGGCAACAGTGCGTGCCGCGGCGTCGGTTGCGGTGACGTTGGTATCGAGCAGCAGCGCCCAATGATCGCCGCCGGTGCACACCGGCAGGATATATTCCACCGCCTCGTGATGCGCGTTGAGCGCCAGCAGCATGGTGGCCTCGGTGCCGCGCTGACGCAGTCCCGTGGGTCGCGCGCGGCCATCCAACAGCATGCCAAAGCAGTGCATGCTGCCGTCGTGCCAGTCCTCGGTGCGCATCTCGTTGCCCGAGGCATTGACCCAGGTGAGATCCTTGACCTCGAGTTCCTCGTCGTAGGCGCCGGTCAGGAAGCGGTTGCGGCGCAGGATCGGGTAGCGCATCCGCAGCCCCGTCGTCGTCTGCACGAAACGCAGCAGGGACTGGTTGGTCTCGGCAAGCCTCCAGTCCAGCCAGCTGATCTCATTGTCCTGGCAATAGGCGTTGTTATTGCCATGCTGCGTGCGGCCGAACTCGTCCCCGGCCAGCAGCATCGGCGTGCCCTGGGACAGCAGCAGCGTGGCCAGAAAGTTTCGTAGCTGGCGTTCGCGCAGCGCCAGGATGGCCGGATCGTCGCTCGGGCCTTCGGCGCCGCAATTCCATGAGCGATTGTCGTTGCTGCCGTCCTGATTGTTCTCACCGTTGGCCTCGTTATGCTTGTCGTTGTAGCTCACCACGTCCATCAGCGTGAAGCCGTCGTGTGCGGTGACGAAATTCACGCAGGCCGAGGGCCTGCGCCCGAGGCGATTGAATATATCGGCGGAGGCGCACAGGCGCTGCGCCAGGTCGCCGGCGCTGGCCTCGCCCTTCCAGAAATCGCGCGTGGTGTCGCGGTAGCGATCATTCCATTCCGCCCAGCCGGGCGGAAAGGCGCCCACCTGGTAGCCTCCCGGCCCTACGTCCCACGGCTCGGCGATCAGCTTGACGCTGCGCAGGACCGGGTCCTGGTGGCAGGCCTTCAGAAAGCCACTCTGGTTGTCGAAGCCGCCCGGCTCGCGCGCCAGGATGGTTCCGAGGTCGAAACGAAAGCCATCCACGTGCAGCTCGTTGACCCAATAACGCAGGCTGTCGGTCACCATCTGGATCACGGCCGGGTGCGACAGGTTCAGCGTGTTGCCGGTACCGGTGTCGTTGACGTAGTAGCGCTTCTCGTCGCCCATCAGGCGGTAATAGGTCGCATTGTCGATGCCCTTGAACGACAGCGTCGGCCCGTGCTCGTTGCCCTCCGCGGTATGGTTGTAGACCACATCCAGCAGCACTTCCAGCCCGGCGTCATGGAAGCGGGCGACCATCTCCTTGAACTCGCGCAGGCACTGTTCGGGCTCGGACGCATAGCGCGGGTCGGGAGCGAAGAATCCAATGCTGTTGTAGCCCCAATAGTTCTTCAGCCCGCGCTCCAGCAGGTGACTGTCGTCGATGAAGGTATGGATCGGCAGCAGCTCGATCGATGTGACGCCGAGCGATTTGACGTAGTGGACCACCTCCTGGGTTCCCAGGCCCGCATAGGTGCCGCGTCGTGCCGGTGGTACCTGCGGATGCAACCTGGTAAAGCCACGTACGTGCGCTTCATAGATGATGGTCTGGTCCCAGGGCACACCGCGCGAGCGTGGCTGCCCGTGCCAGTCAAAATTCGGATCCACCACCACGCACTTGGGCATGAACGGCGCGCTGTCGCGCTCATCAAAGCTCAGGTCATCGCCGTCGGCACCGATGCTGTAGCCAAAGCAGGCAGGATCCCATTGCAGGCGGCCGGTGTGACCGCGCGCGTACGGCTCCAGCAGCAGCTTGTTGGGGTTAAAGCGATGACCGGCAGCGGGCTCGTACGGACCGTGCACGCGCAGGCCGTAGACGTCGCTCGGATTGACGTCGGGCAGATAGCCATGCCAGATCTCGTCGGTGTACTCGGGCAATGCAATGCGCTCGAGTTCGGTGTCGCCGTTGCGGTCGAACAGGCAGATCTCCACCTTGCTGGCGTGGGCGGAGAAGACCGCGAAGTTGGTCCCCTTGCCATCCCAGATCGCTCCCTGTGCGGCGGGGCTGCCTTCCCTGACTCGACTCGCCCTGCTCGCTGCCATTCGTGCCTCCCGGTGCCGGCGCTAGCCTTGCACGGGCGGCTCGATGGCGTCACCGACCCGGCTCCGACAATCGCACCGGAAACGTCCGACACGCGAATCCGCGGCCGCATCGCCTGCGGCCAGAGCTAGCGCTGCGCGCTTTGCCATTCCCCGGCCGTGTAGTAAGGCATATCGGCCGGCGGCAGCAATGGTTTGCCCAGAATATGGTCGGCGGCCTTCTCGGCCAGCATGATGGTCGGCGCATTCAGGTTGCCGTTGGTGATCGAGGGCATGATCGAGGAGTCCACCACCCGCAGCGCCTCGATACCGATGACGCGGGTGTGCGGATCGACCACCGCCATCGGATCGTCGGCGCTGCCCATCCGGCATGAGCACGAGGGATGATAGGCGCTCTGCACGTGCTCTCGGATGAAGGCGTCGATCTGCGCGTCGGTCTGCACAGCGCTGCCGGGCTGGATCTCGCGCCCGCGGTACGGATCGAAGGCGGCCTGCGCGAAGATTTCGCGTGTCAGGCGCAGGCAGGCGCGCATCTGCACCCAGTCATCGGGCTGCGACATGTAATTGAAAAATACCTTCGGCTTGTCGAGCGCTTTGGCCGATGCCAGCCGCACCCAGCCACGGCTGCCAGAGCGCATCGGTCCGACGTGCGCCTGGAAGCCGTGTTCGCGCGCCAGTGAAGAGCCGTCGTAGCTCACCGCCAGCGGCAGGAAATGGTACTGGATGTCCGGATAACGTTCACCGGCGCGGCTGCGGATGAAGCCGCCGGTCTCGAAATGATTGGTGGCCCCGAGGCCGTCCTTGCACAGCAGCCAGCGCAGGCCGATCAGCGCCTTGCGGTATGGCGTCATCTGCGAGTACAGCGTAATCGGCTGCGTGCAGGCAACCTGGAAATAGAATTCCAGATGATCCTGCAGGTTCTCGCCCACACCGGCCAGTTCATGCACGAGCGCGATACCGTGGCGCGACAATTCGGCGTGCGGCCCCACACCCGAGAGCTTGAGCAGCTGCGGTGAATTGATCGGACCACCGCTCACGATCACCTCGCGGCGCGCGCCCACCAGCCGCTCGGCGCCGGCGCGCCGGTAGCGCACGCCGCTGGCTCGACGGTCGTCAAATACGATCTGGGTAGCGAGCGCATGCGTGCGCACCGTCAGGTTGGCCCGACGCATCGCCGGGCGCAGGTAGGCGTTGGCCGCGCTGCAGCGCCGACCGCCGCCGACGGTCATGTCGAGCCGGCCGAAGCCCTCCTGCTGAAAGCCGTTGATATCGTCGGTCAGCGGATAACCGGCCTGGCGTGCCGCCGCCAGCCAGGCGTGGTGCAGCGGATTGCTCAGCGTGCCATAGCGCGTCTGCAGCTTGCCGTCGGCGCCGCGATAGTCATCGCCACCATCGGCGCGCCGCTCAGCGCGCCGGAAATACGGCAGCAGATGCCGGTAGCCCCACCCGGCAGCGCCCTGCGATTCCCATTGCTCATAGTCCATCGCGTTGCCACGCACGTACACCAGACCGTTGATCGACGATGAACCGCCCAGCACCTTGCCGCGCGGGGTGTGCAGCCGGCGGCCGCCCAGGTGTGGCTCGGGCTCGCTCTCATAGCGCCAGTCGTACTTCGGCATGTTCATCGGGATCGACAACGCCGAGGGCATCTGGATATAGACCGAGCGATCCGAGCCACCGTACTCGAGCAGCAGTACGCTGTAGCTGCCATCCTCGGTGAGCCGATCGGCCAGTACGCAGCCCGCCGAGCCGGCACCCACGATCACATAGTCGAACGCCTCCGCCACTAGCCGCCGCTCCGTTCAGTACGGCGCATCGACGTCTGCCATCGCCACGTATACGCTCTTGAGCTGCGAGTAGTGCTCGATCGCCGCGCGGCCGTTCTCGCGCCCGAGGCCGGACAGTTTCACGCCGCCGAAGGGCAGCTCGACTGGCGTCACGTTGTAATGATTGATCCAGCAGGTGCCGGCCTGCAGGCGCGCGATCACGCGATGCGCGCGCGTGAGATCGTTGGTAAAGACGCCGGCGGCAAGGCCAAACTCGGTATTGTTGGCGCGCGCGATCACTTCCTCCTCGTCATTGAACTCCAGTACCGTCATCACCGGTCCGAAGATCTCCTCGCGCGCGATCGCCATGTCATCGTGGCAATCGTCGAACACCGTCGGCGCCACGAAGAAGCCGTTGGCCAGATCGCCGGTGGTCACGCGATAGCCGCCTAGCAGCACGTGCGCGCCCTCCGCCCGGCCGCGGGCGATGTAGCCGAGCACCTTTTCCATGTGGGATTCGCAGATCAGCGAGCCCACCTGGGTATCCGGATCCATCGGATCGCCGACCCGCATCGCGGCTGCGCGCGTCTTCAGGCACTCCAGGAATGCGCTCCTGATGCCCCGCTGTACGAACACGCGCGTACCGTTGGAGCACACTTCGCCAGCCGAGTAGAAATTGGCCAGCAGTGCGCCGCCTACGGCATTGTCGATGCTGGCGTCGTCGAACACGATCAGCGGCGACTTACCGCCCAGCTCCAGCGTCACGTGCTTGAGCGAGGCGGCCGCGTCGGCCATCACCGCCCTGCCGGTGCCGACCTCACCGGTCAGCGACACCTTGCGGATTTGCGGGTGCCGGGTCAGCAGCCGTCCGGTGTCGGCATAGCCCTGCACCACCTGGAACACGCCCTGCGGCAGCCCGGCCTGCGCCAGTATTTCGCCGAGCCGGATCGCGGTCAGCGGTGTGAGCTCCGCGGGCTTGAATAGCATCGCATTGCCGCAGGCCAGGGCCGGGGCGGCCTTCCAGCAGGCGATCTGCAACGGGTAGTTCCAGGCGCCGATGCCAGCGACTACGCCGAGCGGCTCACGCCGCGTGTAGCCGAAAGCCTGCGGGCCCAGATCCAGGTGCTCGCCGGACAGGCTGGCCGCAAGTCCTGCGAAATATTCCAGGCAGTCGGCACCGGAAGCGACGTCGACCGCGCGCGTCTCCTGGATCGGCTTACCGGTGTCGCGTGTCTCGAGTTCGGCCAGCTCACGATTGCAGGCACGCAAAATATCGGCCGCCTGGCGCAACACGCGTGCCCGCGCCGCGCCAGTCATCGCCGCCCAACGCCGCTGCGCGTCCTGCGCCCTGGCTACCGCCGCGTCAACCTCAGCCGCCCCGTCCACCGCGATCTCGGCCAGCACCGCGCCCGTGGCTGGATTGATGCTCGTGATGGTCGTGATGGTCGTGGCTGGGCCGAGAGCGCGTGGCGTTGAGGCCGGATCGATCACCACCGGCGCATACTCCTTGAGCCGGCCGTCGACGAAGGCGGTCAGCAACGCCCTGGCGCTCTCGCTGTCAGCCTCCTGCCAGCTCGAAAGTGCCGCGCGCAGCCACACGCCATCGATCATCGCCGCTATCATGGCTGCAAGGCTGCGCGCTTCATGGGCGGGCACCAGCTGCTTCAAGGCATAGCGAAGATTGGATAGGGTGCGAACCTGATAGACCTTCTGTACACGCTTCAGGCCCTCGGCATGCAGCACCTGGCCCCAGAAGGCAAGCCATGCGGTGCCGGTGCGCTGGTCGAATTCCTCCGGCGCCAGGTTGGCGTCGATCACCGCCTGAATGCGCCCGCGCGGCGTGTGGGCGAGCGCGAATCGCGCCCGCACGCGCTGGCCCACGCGGCGCGCCAGGGTGCGGAAGCTCGCTGCCAGCAACCCGTCCTTATCGCGAAAGTAATGTGCGACCAGACCGGGGGAGACAGCGGCGCGACTGGCAATCTGCGCCAGCGTGCTGCCGACGTAGCCGACTTTGGCCAGGCTGTCGATCGTGACTTCGATAAGTTGTCGCCGGCGGCTTTCCTCGAGCTCGTCCCGCGGCGGCGCAACAGTCGTTGATTGTCTGTTCAATTCAATGCTCCGGGGAGTCGTATCGGGAGGCCGGTTTCAGATGGCGCGAACACAACCGGCTTGGGTGGATACCCCATGCTTCTTCAGGCACTTGCTTGAACTCGTGTAGGCTTGACAGCGGCTTCATTAAACCGCTATTCAAGGCATGGCGGAGATCATCCGATCGCGGCCGGCCGAAGGTCAAGTCCATCTTGCAAATAGATCGCTTGGAGCGCGTATGGCGGTTTCAGTATCGGCCGGGGCCAGCGTTCTAACGGCCAGGACCAGGGCCAGGGCCCGGGCACGGGCCGATGGCAGCACGGCGTGCTTGCCGGGGGGCTTGTTTGCCCGCGCCCTGTTCGCCCGCGCCCTGCTTGCCCGCATGCTGCTGGGCGGGGTGTTGCTCCTTCACGCTCTCGCCAGCGCGGCAGCCTCCCCGACCGCGCTCGATGGCGAGGCCTGCCGCACGGTGCGACTGTCGGATGTCGGCTGGACCGATGTGACCTCAACCACGGCACTGTTCAGCGTGCTGCTGAGCGACCTGGGGTACAAGCCCGAGGTGACGGTGCTATCGGTGCCGGTCACCTTCGCGTCGATGAAGAACAAGGACATCGACGTATTTCTCGGCAACTGGATGCCCACCCAGGAAGGCGATAGCAGGGCCTACGTCGCCGACGGCTCGATCGAAGTCATCGGCGCCAATCTGACTGGCGCCAAGTACACGCTGGCGGTTCCCGCCTACACCTATGATGGCGGATTGAAATCGTTCGCCGACATCCAGCGCTTCGCGCCGCAGCTCAAGAGCTCCATCTACGGCATCGAGGCCGGCAATGACGGCAACCGGCTGATCCTGTCGATGCTGAAGCAGAACCAGTTCGGCCTGGGCGAATTCAAGCTGATCGAATCCAGCGAGCAGGGCATGCTGGCAGAGGTCGAACGCGCCTATCGCGAGCGCGCGCCGATCGTGTTCCTGGCCTGGGACCCGCACCCGATGAACATGCGCTTCGATCTGAAATACCTGTCGGGCGGGGACAGCGTGTTCGGACCGAACTACGGCGGCGCCTCGGTCTATACCAACACCCGCGCCGGCTACTCACTGCAGTGCCCCAACATCGGCCGGCTGCTCAAGAACCTGCATTTCACGCCCAGGGGCGAGAGCCAGCTGATGGCGTCGATACTCGAGCAGCATCAGCCGCCCGAAGTCGCCGCCGCGGCCTGGCTCAAGCTCAATGCGACGGTGGTCAGCGCCTGGCTCGACGGCGTCTACACCTTCGATGGCCGCCCGGCAATCGATGCGCTCGCCGGCGAGCACAAGGCCATCGGCGCCCGCAGCTTCGAGCATTGGGTGAGCGCGCACAAAATACCGGTCGGGGACACCGTTGCGGTGGTCATCGACTACGTCAAGGCGCACGGCCGGGTGGTGTTCGATGGCGTATCGGCGCTGATCCGCGGCAGTGTCGATGGCCTGACACGGTTGCTGGGCATCATCCCGGCGCCATTGCTGGTATTGGGAATCGCGGCATTGAGCTGGGTGCTGCGACGCTCGCTGCCGCTGGCCGTCTTTGTCGCGCTGGCGCTGCTGTTCATCATGAACCAGGGCTACTGGCTGCCGACGCTGGAAACGCTGTCGCTGGTCATTGTCGCCGCGCTGGTATCCACGGCGATCGGCGTGCCATTGGGGATCGCCGCGGCGCATCGACCGGGCTTCTACGCCGCGCTGCGACCGGTGCTGGACCTGATGCAGACGCTGCCGACCTTTGTCTACCTGATTCCAACGCTGGTGCTGTTTGGCCTGGGTGTGGTGCCAGGTCTCATTTCCACAGTCATTTTCGCGCTGCCGGCACCGATTCGCCTGACCCAGCTCGGCATCAGCTCGGTACCCGAGGCGCTGCTGGAGGCGGGCCAGGCGTTCGGAGCCACGCGCCTGCAGATGCTGTGGAAGATCGAGCTGCCGTGCGCGGCGCCGACGATTGTCGCTGGCATCACCCAGTGCATCATGCTCAGCCTGTCGATGGTGGTGATCGCAGCGCTGGTGGGCGCCGGTGGCCTGGGAGTGCCGGTGGTGCGCGCGCTGAACACGGTTCAGGTCGGCATGGGGTTCGAGGCCGGCTTCGTGATCGTGTTGCTGGCGATCATTCTCGACCGCATCAGCCGGCCGGCGGCCAGAGCAAGCAAGTGATGGAAGCGGCGCTGGAATTTCGCAAGGTCGACATCCTGTTCGGCGTCCCGGGCAAGCGACGTGCCGCCGCCTCGATGCAACAGGCGCTCGCGGCGCTCGACGCCGGCGCCACGCGCGCCGAAGTCTCCGAGCGCACCGGGGTGATTATCGGCGTGGCCAATGCAAGCCTTGCCGTGCAGCGCGGCCAGATCTGCGTGCTGATGGGGCTGTCGGGCTCGGGCAAATCGACACTGCTGCGCGCTGCCAACGGCATTACGCCGGTGACGCGCGGCGAAGTGCTGGTCAACGATGGCGGTGCCGTCATCGATGTCGCACGCTGCGACGCCGCCGCGCTGCGGCGCGTGCGGCGGCTTCGTATCGCGATGGTGTTTCAGCAGTTCGCGCTGCTGCCGTGGCGCAGTGTGCGCGACAACGTCGGCTTCGGCCTGGAACTGCGCGGCGAACCGGCCGACCGGCGCCGCCGGATCATCGACGAGCAGCTGGAGCTGGTCGGACTGACCGCCTGGAGCGAGCGCTATTGCCACGAGCTCTCCGGTGGCATGCAGCAGCGGGTCGGACTGGCGCGCGCGTTCGCAACTGACGCCGACATCCTGCTGATGGACGAGCCGTTCTCGGCGCTCGATCCGCTGATCCGCCGCAAACTGCAGGATGAGTTGCTGGCGCTGCAGGCGCGCGTGCAGCGAACGATACTGTTCGTCAGTCACGATCTGGATGAGGCGCTGAAGCTCGGCGATCAGATCTCGATCCTCGAAAGTGGCCGCATCGTGCAAACCGGCAGCGCGCAGGACATCGTGCAACGACCGGCGGACGATTACGTCGCAGAGTTCGTACGGCATATCAACTCGCGCACGGTCCTCAAGGGCAGCACCGCGACTCCGCCTTAGCAGCTTGCGGCGGCGGCCGCACGTGTCGCAATTATTCAACCCGGTCGGCGTTCATATGCTCGTCGGATGCGACCGGCGGGCCGCATCATGCCGCGGCTTTCCGTTGACGCTACGCCGCAGGATTGACGATGCAACGCTTCTCCGCTCTGTCGCTCCTCGGCCGCGCGCTGACCGGACACCGCAGCTGGGCACCGCAGTGGCGGCGTGCGTCGCCGCAGCCGGCGTACGACGCGCTGATCATAGGCGGTGGTGGCCACGGCCTGGGCGCGGCCTTCTATCTTGCGAGCGAGCACCGCCTGAGCAGGGTCGCGGTGCTGGAGAAAGGCTGGATTGGCGGCGGCAACACCGGCCGCAACACCACCATCATCCGTTCCAACTACCTGTTCGACGAGAGCGCTGCTCTGTACGATCACGCGCTCAAGCTGTGGGAGCATCTGTCGCAGGTGCTCAACTACAACGTGATGCTGTCGCAGCGTGGCGTGATGATGCTGGCGCACAATCTGCACGACGTGCAGGTGATCAAGCGCCACGTGCATGCCAATCGCGCCAATGGCGTGGACAACGAGTGGCTCAGCGCCGAGCAGGCCCAGCAGTTCTGCCCGCCGCTGAACATAGCCGACATCCGCTATCCGGTGCTGGGCGCGGCGCTGCAGCGCCGCGGCGGCACCGCCCGCCACGATGCGGTGGCCTGGGGTTATGCGCGCGCGGCCGATGCGCTCGGCGTCGACATCATCGAGAACTGCGAGGTCACCGGCATCCGCCGCGATGCGCATGGCGCGGTCGAAGCGGTCGAGACCACGCGCGGTGTGATCCGCACCCCCAAGATCGGCGTTGCGGCGGCCGGCCATACCAGTGTGGTGATGAAAATGGCAGGCGTGCGCCTGCCGCTCGAGAGCTATCCGCTGCAGGCGCTGGTATCCGAGCCGGTGAAGCCGGTGTTTCCGTGCGTGGTGATGTCGAACACCATGCACGCCTACATCAGCCAGTCCGACAAGGGCGAGCTGGTGATCGGCGCCGGCACCGACGCCTACACCTCTTATACGCAGCGCGGCGGCCTGCACATCAGCGCGCATGCGCTCGAGGCGGTGTGCGAGTTGTTTCCGATATTTCGCCGCCTGCGCATGCTGCGTAACTGGGGTGGCATCGTCGATCTGACACCGGACCGCTCGCCGATCATCGCCCGGACGCCAGTACCGGGGCTGTACGTGAACTGCGGCTGGGGCACCGGTGGCTTCAAGGCGACACCCGGCTCGGCGCACGTGTTTGCCTGGACCATCGCCCGAGACGAGCCGCACCCGATCAACGCACCGTTCACGATCGAGCGCTTCCGCGACGGCTACCTGATCGACGAGGCGGCCGCAGCCGCGGTCGCGCACTGAGCGCGCTCATGCTGCTCATTACCTGCCCCTATTGCGGAACGCGCCCGGAGCTGGAATTTGCCTACGGCGGCCAGGCACATGTGGCGCGCCCCCAGGATCCGGCCGCGGTCGGCGCGCAGGACTGGGCGGATTTTCTGTATATGCGCGACAACACCCGTGGCGTGCATGCCGAACGCTGGCGGCACACGCACGGCTGTGGGCGTTTCTTCAACGCGCTGCGCGACACCCGCAGCGATCAGTTCCTGGGGATTTATCGCGTCGGCGAATCGGCGCCCGCGCTGCCGCCGGACGCTCCAAAGGAGGTGCCATGAGCGGCGCCTTTCGGGCCGCCGCCGGCGGCAGCGTCGATCGCTCGCGCCCGCTGCGATTCAGGTTCGACGGCGCGAGCTTTACCGGCCTTGCCGGCGACACGCTCGCCTCGGCGCTGCTCGCCAACGGCGTGCACCTTTTGGGCCGCTCATTCAAATACCATCGCCCGCGCGGCCTGCTGGCGGCAGGTGCCGAAGAACCCAACGCGCTGGTCACGGTGCGGCGCGACCAGGCGCGCTGCACACCCAATCTGCGTGCAACCCAGGTCGAACTCTACGAAGGCCTGGAGGCACACAGCCAGAACCGCTGGCCAAGCCTGGCGTTCGACATCGGTGCGATCAACGACCTGCTGTCGCCGTTGTTCCCGGCGGGTTTCTACTACAAGACCTTCATGTGGCCGCGACGGGCATGGAAGACGCTATACGAACCCTTTATCCGTGCCGCCGCTGGACTGGGCCGAGCACCGAGCGAGGCCGATCCCGACCGCTACGGCAATCGTTACGCACATTGCGATGTGCTGGTCGTCGGTGCCGGCCCGAGCGGCGTCGCCGCGGCAGTGGCCGCCGGCGCCGCCGGCGCACGCGTAATTCTGTGTGACGAGCAGGCGCAGTTCGGCGGCTCGCTGCTGTCCGACCCGGACCAGCCGCCCGCCGCGTGGCTGGCGGCGAGTCTTGCGTCGCTGCGAAGCAATGCGCGTGTCACGCTGCTGCCGCGCTCGACCGCCTTCGGCTATTTCCCGCACAACCTGGTCGCACTGAACCAGCGCCTGACCGATCATCTGCACGATCCGGCGAGCGTACAGCCACGCGAGCGCTGCTGGCAGGTGCGTGCGCGCGAGGTGGTGCTCGCGACCGGCGCCATCGAGCGGCCGCTGGTGTTTCCGGGCAATGATCGGCCCGGCATCATGCTCGCCGCCGCGGCGCGTAGCTTTCTCAATCGCTACGCCGTCATCCCCGGCAGGCGCGTAGTGCTGATCACGGCCTGCGACGAGGCCTATCGGGCGGCGCTCGAGCTGCACCAGGCCGGCAGCGCGATTGCGATGATCGGTGACCTGCGCGCGCGTGCGGTAGGACCCTGGGCCGAGGCGGCGCGAACCGCCGGCCTGCCGGTGCAGACGCAGTGCACGCTGCTCGGCACAGGCGGGAGATTGCGCGTCAGCTCGGTGCGGCTGGCGCGCCTGGATGCGCAGCAGCGCCTGCTCGGCAGACCGCAGATATACGCCTGCGACCTGGTGCTGATGTCCGGCGGCTTCACGCCCAGCGTACATCTGCACTCGCAGTCGCGCGGCAAGCTGGCATGGGACGAGACCGTGCAGAGCTTCATCCCGGCACAGGCCGCCGAGCGCACGCGCTCGGCGGGCGCCTGTCGTGGCGTATTCTCGCTGGCGGCGGCAATACAGGATGGCAGCGCTGCGGGCGCCGCAGCAGCTCGCGACGCCGCAGCTCGCGACCCGGCAGCTGGCAACGCCGGCTTCGCCGGCCGTGCCCCGGAGCCGCCGATTCCCGAGCGCGATGCGTCAATGGCAGGATTCTCAGGCGCCCTGCCCCAGCCACAGGCGCACACCGGCAGCAAGGCGTTCGTCGACTGGCAGAACGACGTGACCACCCGGGATCTCGCGCTGGCAACCCGCGAGGGATTCGCGTCAATCGAGCACATCAAGCGCTATACCACCACCGGCATGGCCACCGATCAGGGCAAGACGTCCAATCTCAACGCGCTCGGCTTCGTCTCGCAGCGCCTCGACAAGGCAATCGCCGAGGTCGGTCTGACCACCTTTCGCATGCCGTACACGCCGGTGACCTTCGGCAGCCTGGCCGGCTTTGCGCGCGGTGAGCTGTTCGACCCGGTGCGTACCACTCCGCTCCACGACTGGGCGCTACGCCATGGCGCGGTGTTCGAGGATGTCGGTCTGTGGAAACGCGCGCGCTATTTCCCGCGCGCCGGCGAGCATATGCACGCTGCCGTGGCGCGCGAGTGCCGCGCGGTGCGCAGCGCCTGCGGTATCTTCGATGCGTCGACCCTCGGCAAGATCGAGGTGGTCGGACCCGATGCGGTGACGTTGATGAACCGGCTGTATGCCAATGCCTGGAACAACCTTGCAATCGGCCGCTGCCGTTACGGGCTGCTGCTGCGGGAAGACGGCTTCGTGCTCGACGATGGCGTGGTCGCACGCACCGCCGAGCAGCGCCTGCACGTCACCACGACCACCGGCGGCGCGGCACGGGTGCTGGCGCTGATGGAAGACTACCTGCAGACCGAATGGCGGCAGCTGCAGGTGTGGCTGACGTCGACCACCGAGCAGTGGGCGGTGATCGCGCTGCAGGGACCTGAATCGCGCCGCGTGCTGCAGGGACTGGTCGAGGATATCGACCTGTCGGCCGCAGCGTTACCGCACATGAGCGTGGCGCGCGGCCGGATCTGCGGCGTGCCGGGGCTGTTGTTTCGCGTCAGCTTCACCGGCGAACTGGGTTTCGAGGTCAATGTGCCGGCGGACTTCGCGCTCACGGTCTGGCAGGCGATCTACCAGGCCGGTGCACCATACGGCATGACCTCCTACGGCACCGAAGCCATGCACGTGCTGCGTGCCGAAAAAGGCTACATCATCATCGGTCAGGAAACCGACGGCACCGTGACTGCGGACGACGTCGGCCTTAGCTGGGCGATCGGCAGGAGTAAGCCGGATTTTGTCGGCAAGCGCTCGCTGGCGCGGCCGGCATTGAGTGCGGTAGATCGCAAGCAGCTGGTGGGCTTGCTTACCGCCGACCCGAACACCGTGCTCGAGGAGGGCTCGCAGGTGCTGCCAGCCCCCGGGCAGCGAGCGCCGCGGCTGCCCGCGCCGCGGCCGATCGGGCATGTGACCTCGTCCTATCACAGCCCAACCCTGGATCGCTCGATTGCACTGGCGCTGATCGCCGGTGGCCGTGCGCGCATCGGCCAGACGCTGTCGGTGCCCACTGCCGCCGGTGAGATGCCGGTCACGGTGACCTCGGCGGTGTTCTACGATCCGCAGGGGGCGCGCCTGAATGGCTGAGCGGTACAGCGATCGCCAGCCACCGCCCATAACGCGCAGCGCCGTGCTGCGGCTGTTGCCCCCGGCCGCGCGCCACGTACTGCGCGGTGCGCCGTCGGTCCTCGCCACGGCCGGCGACGCCCTGGGGTTGTCACTGTCGATGCCCGCCTGCCGCGCGTCGGTGAATGCGACGCTTGCGGCGCTCTGGCTCGCGCCCGATGAGCGTCTGCTGCTTGGAGAGGACGCCTCGGCGGCTGACACCAGCAGCCGCATCGCGCAGGCGCTGGGCGATCAGGCGCACTCTCTGGTCGATGTCAGCCATCGCCAGCTCGGGCTTGCGATTTCCGGTCCTCACGCGGTCACGGTGCTGGCGAGCGGCTGCCCGCTGGACCTGGACCGCAGCGCCTTTCCGGTCGGGATGTGCACGCGCACGGTGCTGGCCAAGGCGGAAATCGTGCTCTGGCGCATCGCCGACGATGACTTTCATCTCGAGGTATGGCGCTCGTTCGCAGCCTATGTGTCGGGCCTGATCGCCGAGGCCGGGCGCGAGCTGGCACTACCCGACCTGGCCGTGGCGTCTAGCGACCGGGCGACGTAGGCTAAGAGGATGGATGAGCCGTCCAGCACGCCGCCCACACACTTCGGCTTCCTGACGCTGCGTCAGTTCTCGATGATCGCGTTCACCAACGCCATCGAGCCGCTGCGCATGGCGAACTACCTCGCCGAACAGATCATCTATCGCTGGTCGGTGTACACGCTCGATGGGCTGCCGGTGCCGGCCAGCAATGGCCTCACGGTCGCGCCGACCGCGCGCATCGACGAGTTCGCGCTGCCCGACATCCTGTTTGTCTGCGGCGGTGTCGACGTGCAGCACGTGGTGGACGACGCGCTGCTGCACGCGCTGCGGCGCGTGGCGCGCAAGCGCATCGTATTGGGAGGACTGTGTACCGGTGCCTACGCGCTGGCGCGTGCCGGATTGCTCGACGGCTATCGCTGCGCGATTCACTGGGAAAATCTGTCGGCACTGCGCGAACGCTTCCCACTGACCGCATTTACGCCGGACCTGTTTGTGGTCGACCGCGACCGTTGTACCTGCACCGGCGGTATCGCCCCGCTCGACCTGATGCTGCATCTGATCACGCCGCGCATCGGCAAGTCTCTGGCGGCCGGAATATCGGATCAGTTCATCCTCGAACGTGTGCGCGATGCCGACGACCCGCAACGCATTCCGCTCGCCAACCGCCTGGGTGGCTATCACCGATCGTTGACCCAGGCCGCGGTCCTGATGGAGGCGAACATCGAGGAGCCGCTGTCGCTCGACGAACTGGCGCGCATGACCGAAGTGTCGCAGCGCCAGCTGCAGCGATTGTTTCGTCGCAGCCTGGGCCTCACCCCGGCGCAGTACTACCTGAACCTGAGGCTGCGGCGCGCCCGCGAACTGCTGTTGCAGACCGACATGCCGATCATGAGTATCACGGTGGCCTGCGGCTTTCGCTCGCCGGCGCATTTCAGCAAGTCCTACCGCGCCATCTTCGGTCACTCACCGAGCCGCCAGCGCATGGGCCCGGCGCGCGGCGCGTCGGGCACCAAGGCCAAAGCGCCGCGCGCGCCACGGCCACTGGCGCGCCACTAGCTGCTGCGGCGGCGGCCTGCCGGCCAATGTCGGAAATGCGCTGATTTCTGTCACTTGCAGGCAACTCGCCGCCCGATCGCAAGACGACAATCACGCACCGATCCGAACATGCGTGCCCGCGCGGCGACGGCGCACTGGCCTGTCAGTATGAGCACTCCTTCTATCCACCTGACTCCTCCACACGGTGAACTCATTGGGCACCTGCGCATCAAGTCGTTCGATCAGCTCGGAGACAAGTTATGAAAAGCCATGCCCGGGTGGTGGTGATCGGCGGTGGCGTGGTCGGTGTCAGCACCCTCTACCATTTGACCAAGAAAGGCTGGAAGGACGTGGTGCTGCTCGAGCGCACCGAACTGACGGCCGGATCGACCTGGCATGCAGCCGGCCTGCTGCCGCTGTTCAACATGAGCTATACGGTCGGCCAGTTGCACAAGTACTCGGTCGACCTGTACAAGCGGCTGCCGGCCGAGACCGGCCAGGATGTCAGCTTCCACGTGAATGGCAACCTGAGGCTGGCGACCGAAGCTGCGCGCATGGACGAGTATCAGAAGTACTGCGGCACCGCGAACACGATCGGTGTGCCGTATCAGGTGATCGGCCCCGAGCAGGTCAAGGCGCTGTGGCCGCTGGTCAACCTGGGCGACGGCGTGGATACGCCGCGCATCATCGGCGCGCTCTACCATCCCGACGACGGACACATCGCCCCGGCCGATCTGACGATGGCGCTGCGCAAGGGCGCGCGCAATGGCGGTGCTGAGATCCACGAAAACTGCGTGGTCACGGCCGCGACGCGCACGCCTTCCGGGGAGTGGAAGCTCAGCACCAGCCAGGGCGACATCAGCTGCGAGCACGTCGTCTGCGCGACCGGCAACTATGCGCGCCAGTCCGGTCGGATGTTCGGCATCAACGTGCCGGCCATTCCGGTCGAGCACCAATATATCGTCTACAGCGAGTCGCCCGAACTCAAGGCCTACCGCGAGGCCGGCGGCCGCGAGCTCGCGGTGCTGCGCGAATCCGACCAGTCCTATTACCTGCGTGAGGAGCGTCTGGGCTGGATCCTCGGACCGTACGAGGCCGGCGCGCCGGCCCGGTTCGCCGATGGCGTGCCCGAATGGTTCGGCAAGACGCTGTTCGACGGCGACCTCGACCGGCTGCTGCCGCACGTCGAAGCCGCGCAGCGGCGAGTGCCGGTGCTAGAGAACTGCGGCATCAAGGACATCGTCAACGGCCCGATCTCGTACACGCCGGACGGCAGCCCGATGATCGGGCCCGCGGGCGGCGCCCGCAATCTGTGGCTCAACGAAGGCCACAGCTTCGGCATCACTGCGGCCGGCGGCGCCGGCTGGCAGCTCGCCGAGTGGATCGTCGAGGGCGAGCCGGGCATCGACATGCTGGCAGTGGACCCGCGACGCTTCGGCGCCTACTGCACCAAGCGCTACGTGGTCACGAAGAACGAGGAAACCTACCGCAGCGTATTCACGATCCACTTTCCCGACGAGGAACGTCACGACGCGCGACCGAGCAAGACCAGCCCGGTGTACGACAAGATCGACCGCCTCGGCGCCGTCTGGGGCCAGCGTTACGGCTGGGAGCGCGCCAACTGGTTTGCTCCTGCCGGTGTCGAGCGCAGCGACCGGTGGAGTTTCCGGCGCAGCAACTACTTCGAGCACGTTGGCAACGAATGCCGGCTGATGCGCGAGCGGGTCGGCGTCATCGATCTGACGCCGTTCACCAAGCACGAGGTCAGCGGCGCCGGCGCGGAAGCGTGGCTCGACGGCCTGGTGGCGAACAAGGTGCCGGTAAAGCTGGGCCGGATCGCGCTCAGCCACGCGCTCACCAAGCGTGGCGGCATCCGCTCCGAGTTCACCATCACCAAGGTGGGCGAGCAGCACTATTACGTGATCAGCGCCGGGGCCGCCGAGCGCTACGATTCCGACTACCTGCAGCGCATGCTGCCGCTCGATGGCTCGGTAACCCTGCGCAACATCACCGGCAGCCGCGGTTGCCTCGTCATCGCCGGTCCCCGATCGCGCGAACTGCTGGCGAAAATCGTCGACGTGCCGCTCGATAACGCGGCGTTTCCCTGGCTCACCGGCCAGGTGATCGAGGCCGGCTATGCCGGCGACGTCTACGCGCTGCGCGTCAACTTCGTCGGCGCGCTGGGCTGGGAACTGCACTTCCCGATCGAGCACGCGCATCACCTGTTCGATGCGGTGTTCGCGGCGGGCAAGGAGTTCGGCGTCGGCATGGTCGGCATGCGGGCGATGGAGTCGCTGCGCATGGAGAAGTCCTACCGTATGTGGGGCAGCGACATGACCCGGGACTACACGCCGTTCGAGGCCGGCCTCGACCGCTTCGTGCGCATGAACAAGGGCCCTTTTGTCGGTCGTGAGGCGCTTGAACGGCAGCTCGCCGCCGGGGTGCCGAACCGCTTCATCACGCTCGAAGCGCACGAGGTCGGCGACGCCGATCCGCTTGGCAACGAGCCGATCTCCGCACCTGGCGGCAAGATCGTCGGCCGCGCAACCTCCGGTTACTTCGGCCACACACTGCGCAAAAGCCTCGCGATCGGCTACGTACGGCCCGAATATGCGGGCGTCGGAACGCAGCTCGAGATGGAAATCCTGGGGCAGCGGCGCCGCGCGACCGTGCTCATCGAGTCGCCGTTCGATCCGGACAACAAAGAGTTGAAGGCCTGACAGGATCTGACGTGACCGAGCCGCTCGACCTCCCGGGCCTGATCGCCAGTCGCAGGCCCGGATACAGCCTGCCAGCCGCGTTCTACCTGAGTCCGCAAATCTACCAGCGTGACCTGAGCCTGATCTTCGGCCGCCACTGGATCTTTGTCGGCGTCGAGCCGGAGATTCCCGAGGCGGGCGACCTGTTCACGGTCGACATCGGCAGCGACTCGATCATCGTCGTGCGCGATGACGACCTGACGGTGCGCGCGTTTCACAACGTCTGCCGCCATCGCGGCGCGCGGCTGCGCCCGGAGGGTCGCGGCATGGTCGGCAACCTGGTGTGCCCGTACCACCAGTGGACCTATAACCTGCGCGGCGAGCTGGTGCACAACCAGTACATGGGAGAGCACTTCGATCGCTGCCGGTTCGGCCTCAAGCCGGTGCATATCGAGAACCTGGCGGGCCTGTTGTTCATTTGCCTGGCGCAGACCCCGGCGCAGGGTTTTGACGAGATGCGCGCGAGCATCGAGCGCTACATTGCGCCACACAACATCAGCAACACCAAAGTCGCCTTCCAGAAGGACATCATCGAACACGGCAACTGGAAGTTGACGATGGAAAACAATCGCGAGTGCTATCACTGCAGCGCGAATCATCCGGAGCTGACCGTGTCGCTGCTCGAATACGGTTTCGGCTACCAGCCGTCGATGGAAAACGTCGATCAGGTAAAAGGCTTCGAGGACCTGCTCGCGCGCCAGCACCAGCGCTGGGAGGCTTGCGGCCTGCCATCCGCGGAGATCGATCGGCTCGACCAGGTCACCGGCTTTCGCACCGTACGCCTGCCGATGATTCATGCCGGGGAATCGCAGACCCTGGACACCAAGGTCGCATCGCGCAAGCCGCTGGCGGAATTCGACCAGCTCGACCTGGGCGGCCTGTCATTCTGGACCCAGCCCAACTCCTGGCATCACTTCATGAGCGACCACATCGTCAGCTTCTCGGTGCTGCCAATCGCTCCGCACCGCGCGCTGCTGCGTACCCGATGGCTGGTGCACAAGGACGCGCAGGAAGGGGTCGACTACGATCTCAAGCGGCTGACGGAGGTATGGGACGCCACCAACGATCAGGACAGCGCGCTGGTCGGCAATGCGCACCAGGGCATCCTCAGCAGCGCCTACGAGCCCGGACCGTATTCGCCGTACACGGAAGGCTTGGTCGACAAATTCTGCAATTGGTATCTGGATCGACTCGGCGCCGGACTCGAGCTTGCCGGCACCAGCGCTTCGACAACATCTGCGCCGACCGGGCGACCCGACCGAGGCACGATGACTATGGCCGGCAATGCCGCCGCCGCACCGGCCGCCGTCGGGATGACCGCCGCCGGCACGGCCACGCGGCTGTTCTCCATCTCCTTCAGCCGGTGCGGCCACACGGTGTCGTGTCGCTCGGATCAGACCATCCTGTCGGCGGCTGAAAGTGCCGGGCTGCCGCTGCCGTTCTCCTGCCGCGAGGGCCGCTGCGGCACCTGCCGATCCAGGCTGCTGTCGGGGCAGGTGGACATGACACATGCCGGCGGCATCCGCCAGCGTCAGATCGACGCGGGCGATATCCTTGTGTGCTGCAGCCGGCCGCTGTCGGACCTTGCCATCGAGCGGTAGCGTGGATCGAGCCGCATTGACATGCCGGCGCCGATGTAGAAGTCTGGTGGAATGCTCTTCGACCTGCGACACAGCGCGTTTCGATCGCTGCGCGACATCGGCCTGTTCCTGACCAGCGCGCGCAGCGATGCGCGGCTACTGCAGCTGCGGCAGCAGGCCGGCGCCCCGGGCGCCGCGTTCGATCGTCTTTATGCGGACGCGCCGCGCCACGATCCCTGGGCCGCTACCGAACCGCAATACCAATACCAGCGCCGCAAATACCAGGCACTGATCGGCCTGCTGCCGAAGCAGCCGTACCGGCGGGCGCTCGACCTCGGTTGCGGCCTCGGCCTGTTCACCGAGCAACTGGCGCGCTACGCCGAGCAGGTGGTCGGCATCGACATCTCCGCGGTGGCGATCGGCTGCGCGGCCGACAGAACCCGCGCGTTGGCGAACGTTCAGATGCGCCAGGGCGATATCCTGGAGCTCGGCGCCGAGCTCGAGGGCGGATTCGACCTGGTGGTCGTGGCCGACACTATTTATTACCTGCCACCGCCGATCGAGGACCTGTTACTCAAGCGGCTGGCGGCACAGATTTCAAGGCTGCTGATACCGGACGGTGTGCTGCTGCTGGTCAATCACTACTTCCCGATGCCCAATGCGCAGACCAGGCTTACCCGGCGGATACATAGCGCTTTCCAGTGGTCACCGGCACTGACGCTGATAGCCGAATACAGGCGCGCCTTCTTTCTCGCCAGTGTACTCAGGCGCAGCAGCGCTCTGGAGCGCCCCGCCTGATGCGGCACGCGGGTGGCCGCTGCCAGCCGGGCTCGAGACGTAGCGATGACGCTGCTATATCATCGGAGCGCGCCTTGCTCCCAGTCCTCCATGCGCGTAGAGGTGCGCCATGACCAGCCGCTGTCATCACCTGGCCTTCGTGAAGACCGATCGACCAAACTCGCGCGGCTGCGAAGAGTGCCTCAAGATGGGCGATACCTGGGTACATCTGCGGCTGTGCCGCAGTTGCGGCCATGTGGGCTGTTGCGACGACTCGAAGAACCGGCACGCGACCAAGCACTATCACGCGACCGAACACCCGATCATCACGTCGATCGAGCCCGGTGAGAACTGGAGCTGGTGTTACGTCGATGAGCTGGTAATGGAGTTGAAGTGACGCCGGAACCGACCAGCGACAATGAGCTGCTGCGCACGCGTCGCGGCCAGATGTTCCCTAAGCTCACGGCCGCCCAGATCGCGCGCCTCGAGCATCACGGTGAGCGCCGGCCGACGCACGCCGGTGAGATCCTGTTCGATACCGGCGATCGACCGCGCAGCTTCTTCGTCGTCATCGAGGGCGATATCGAACTGCTGATCACGCGAAAGAGCGGCTATGAGCTGTTCAATACCCTGATACCCGGTGATTTCACCGGCGAACTGAATGCGCTGCGCGGCAGCGCCGGCGTGGTGCGCGCCCGCGCCGGCCATGACGGTACGCTGCTCGCCATCGACATCGAGCGACTGCGCACCATCGTGCAGACCGATGCGGAGCTGAGCGAATTGTTCATGCGGGCGTTCATTCTGCGCCGCATGGGACTGCTGTCCGAACCCAGCTGCGACGTGGTGCTGGTCGGCTCGGGTCATTCCGCCGACACGCTGCGGCTGAGCGAATTCCTTACCCGTAATGCGGTCCCGTTCGCCACCCTCGACGTCAATACTGACGCCGACGCGCAGACGGTACTGGAACGCTTCCATGTGCCCGCCGAAGATGTACCGGTGGTCATATGCCGTGGCCAGCGGGTGCTTAAGAATCCGAGCAACTTCGAAGTCGCGACCTGCCTCAGCGTCAATCCGCCGGTCGATGAATCCCAGGTACACGACCTGCTGATTGTGGGCGCCGGGCCGGCCGGGCTCGCAGCCGCGGTCTATGGCGCCTCCGAGGGGCTCGACGTGCGCCTGGTGGAAACCACCGCACCGGGCGGACAGGCCGGCACCAGCTCCAAGATCGAAAATTATCTGGGCTTTCCCACCGGCATTTCCGGGCTGGCGCTGGCCGGGCGCGCGCTGACACAGGCGCAGAAATTCGGCGCCACGCTCAGTGTCGCCTCGCAGGCGGTAGCACTGCACTGCCAGCGGCGGCCGTACGTGCTGGACCTGGCCGAAGGCGGATCCGTACGTGCCAACATCGTGCTGATTGCCAGCGGCGCGCAGTACCGGGCGCTGGAAATCGAAAACCTGTCGCGCTTCCTGGGCGCGGGCATCTATTACGCCGCCACCAACCTGGAAGCGAGGCTTTGCACCAACGAGGAGATCGTCATCGTCGGCGGCGGCAACTCGGCCGGCCAGGCCGCAGTCTTTCTGGCCGGGTTCTGCAACCAGGTTCATATCCTGGTGCGCTCCGATGGGCTGGCCGAGAGCATGTCGCGCTACCTGATCCGCCGTATCGAGGAGAGCCCGAACATCACCGTGCACGCCCACACGCAGGTCGTTGCGCTCGAAGGCGAGCGCGAACTGCGCCGCATCACCTGGCGGCGCGGTACCGACGGGACCGAGGAACAGCACGAGATAGCCCATGTATTCCTGATGACCGGCGCAGTGCCAAACACGCGCTGGCTGAAGGGTTGCGTGGCGCTCGACGACCGCGGCTTTGTCAGGACCGGACCGGATCTGCGCCCGGAGGAGCTGTCGGCAGCAAACTGGCCGCTCGCTCGCCATCCTTACCTGCTCGAGACCAATCTGCCCGGAGTGTTTGCGGCCGGCGATGTGCGCTGCGGGAGCGTCAAGCGCGTCGCCGCCGCCGTCGGTGAAGGCTCCAGCTGCGTGCAGTTCGTGCATCGTGCGCTACGCGAGCTGTCCGAGGCTGCGCAGCAGCCGGCACCCGCGTAGTGGCGCAACCACGATAGTCTGAAATCGGCAGCTTGCAGGCCGCGGCCGTTGGGCAACAGGTACTTTCCGGTGATTTGGCGATGGCTGGCGTCGACGCCGCTGCTGGCGTTGGTGCTGGCGGCGGCACCCAACATCGGCACGCCCGCATCGCCAGCTGACGAGCTGTCGATAAAACTGCAGCAGCAGCCCTGGACCGGCGACCTGGACGGCATGATCGAGCGGCGATTCATCCGCGTGCTGGTGCCCTATAGCCGTACCCTGTATTTCGTCGACCTCGGCGGCACGCAGCGCGGCATGAGCTACGACTTCATGCGCGCCTTCGAAGATGACTTCAATCGCAGGCTTGGACGCGGCAACCTCAACGTGCACGTGGTGTTCATTCCGGTGTCGCGTGCCCGGATACTGCCGCTGCTGATCGGCGGCCAGGGCGACGTGGCGGCCGCCAACCTGACGATTACACCGGAGCGCCGCAAAATTGTCGATTTCGCGACCCCGGCGGCACGCAACGTCAGCGAACTGATCGTTACCGGACCGGGCGCACCGCCGCTGGCGTCACTCGACGATCTCGCCGGCAAGGACATCTACGTCAGTCGTGCGACCAGCTACTACGAGAGCCTGCTGGCACTGAATCAGCAATTCAGCCAACGAGGCCTCAAGCCCATGCGGCTGCGCGAGGCGCCGGGCAACTTCGAGACCGAAGACATACTGGAAATGGCCAACGCCGGGCTGGTGAACATCGTCGTCGCCGACGGCTACATCGCCAGGCTGTGGCGCCAGGTTTACCCTAACATCAGGGTACGCGAGGATCTGGTCGTGCATCAGAACGGCGACATCGCCTTCGCCATTCGCAAGGACAGTCCGCAGCTCAAGGCGGCACTCGACGCCTTCACCCGCAGCCACGGCCAGGGCACGGAATTCGGCAACGTCACGCTGCAGAAATATCTGGGGCAGACGCGCTGGGTGCAGAATGCCACTTCAGATCAGGAGCTGAAGAAATTCGCTACGCTGGTTGGCCTGTTTCAGAAATACGGCCGCCAATACGACATCGACTGGCTACTGATGGCGGCTCAGGGCTACCAGGAATCACAGCTGGATCAGGGCCGGCATAGCGCTGCCGGCGCCATCGGCGTCATGCAGGTGCTGCCGTCGACGGCCGACAAGTTGCAGGTCGGCGATATCACGCAGCTCGAGCCGAATATCCACGCCGGGGTGAAGTACATCCGCCAGATAGTCGACCAGTACTACAGCGGCGAGCCGATGGACGCGCTGAACAAGGTGCTGTTCGCCTTTGCCTCCTACAACGCGGGGCCTGCCAGGATCAGGTCGCTGCGTGCCGAAGCGCGCACCCTCGGCCTTGATCCAAACGTGTGGTTCGACAATGTCGAGCGCGTCGCAGCCTACCGCATCGGGCGCGAGACGGTGCAGTACGTCGCCAACATCTATAAGTACTACATCGCCTATACGCTGGTTCAGGACCAGGTGGAGCAGAGCCTGCAGAAGCAGCGCTGAGGCGAGCCGCTGCGCTCTAGCGTTTGGCGGCAGCGCCAAAATTCCGATCGGCGACCAGGCACAGGATTTCGAACATGATGGTCGCGCCCACCAGCGCGGTATTGCCGGTCTGATCGTACGGTGGCGCCACCTCGACCACGTCGCCGCCGATCAGATTCAAACCGCGCAATCCGCGCAGCAGCCGCTGCGCTTCCAGCGTGGTGATGCCGCCGATCTCAGGGGTCCCGGTTCCAGGTGCATACACCGGATCGAGTCCGTCCACGTCGAACGAGATATAGGTGCGGCCGTCGCCGACCACCCTGCGCGCTTCCTCGATCACCCGGTCGACCCCGAGCTCGGTGAACTCCTCGATGAAGACCACGCGCATGCCATGGGATTTGGAAAACTCGATGCCATCCATGAAGTTCTGGCCACCGCGAATGCCGATCTGGATGGTGCGCATTGGGTCCAGCACGCCCGCCTCCACCGCCAGCCGAAATGGGGCTCCGTGTGTGAACTTGGAGCCGAAGAACTCGCCCCAGGTGTCGCAGTGGGCGTCGATGTGCACCATGCCAACCGGCGCATCGGCTCCGATCGCCTTGAAAATCGGGTAGGTGATCGAATGATCGCCGCCGGCACTGATCGGCAGCACGCCGGCGGCATGCAGCTTGCGATAGAAGGCCTCGATCTCCTCGACCTGCTTTTCCAGGTCGTAGCGGTGAGACAGCCGCACGTCGCCGATATCGGCGATCCGGCACAGTTCGTACGGGTTGATGCCGAGCCCCAGATTGAACGAGCGCATTAGGCTTGATGCATTGCGTATCTCGCGCGGGCCGTGCCGGGCTCCCGGTCGATTGGTCACTCCCAGGTCGGTCGGCACGCCAATCAGGCCAATGTCCACATTGTCGAGTGTGGCCGCCATCGGTGCGCGCATGAAGGTCGCGATCTCGGTATACCGCGGCTCCGTCATCGGGTTATAGGTACCCCCGCCCACGGGCCCCGGTTTGGTGTAGCTATCGCGGTTCACGGGCTTATTCTATCGCAGGCCGCCGGCAGCGGCAGCTTATGCCGCGCGCGCCGCCGACGAGCCGAAACCAAGGCTGACGGCCACGTACACCAGCAGGCTGGCGCCAAGACCAACGCCGATCGGCAGATCGGAATCGATGCCGTCCACGGCCAGCAGCACGGCGACCAGGGTTCCACCCACGGCGATCGACGCCAGTGCCCCCGCGGCGGTACCGCGCCGCCACAGCATCGATCCGATGACCGGCACCAACAGGCCGCCCACGAGAAAATCATAGGCCACGGTCAGTGCGGCGATCACGTCGTGCATCAGGCACGAGAGCAGCGTCATGACGATGCCAAGCGCCAGCGTCACGGCGCGGCTCTGCGATATCGAACCGGCGTTGAGTGCGCCGCGCAGTGGCAGATAGATATCCTCCAGCAGCACCGTGGACGCGGCCAGCAGGCAGGCGCTTGCGGTAGACATGATGGCCGCAAGCGCGGCGGCGAGCACCAGGCCGCGCAGCCCGACCGGCAGCACCGCCTCGACGATCTGCGCGAACGCCGAATCGGCATCGGCCAGCGGCGGCAGGAACACCCGGCCCGCTGTCCCGATCACCGCGCCTGCCAGCGCATAACACAGGCAATAGACACCGACGACAATGCCGCCGTTTCGCGCCACCTTGACGCTGCGCGCGGTAAAGACGCGCTGCCAGACATCCTGGCCGATGATGATCCCGAAGAAGTAGAGCGCGAAGAATGACAGGATTTTGCCCGTGCCGATGTGGGTGAGCGAGAACCATTCGGCGGGCAGCCGGGCGTGCATCGCCGCCAGGCCGCCGGCGCGCAGGATGGCGCCAGGCAGCAGGATGAAAAGTATGCCGACGGTCTTGATGACAAACTGAATGATATCCGTCAGGGTCAGCGACCACATGCCGCCGAGCACCGAATAGGCCACCATCACGGCGCTGCTGATAAAAATCGCTGCGGTACGTGGAACCCCGACGATCACCTCCATCACCGAACCCACCGCAATGGTCGCGGTGACGCTGACCATCAGGTCATAGGCGACCATGACCACACCGCCCACGATCCGTGCCGACGGGCTATAGCGCCGCTGCAGCAGTTCGGGGACGGTGTACAGCTTGAGCCCGAGGATCCGCTCGACGAATACGACACTGAGCACGATGATCCCCAGGCCGAGCATGAATACCAGCCACATGCCGGAAATGCCGTATTGATAGCCGAGCTTGACGCCCCCGACGGTCGATCCTCCGCCCAGGACAATGGCCGCCAGTGTGCCGGAGTACAGCCATGGCCCCACCGAGCGGCCGGCAACCAGGAATTCATCCTGCGTGGTGGCCTTGCGGCGCGCCCAGAATCCAGCCGCCAGAATCCCAACCATGTACGCGACAACGATGAGTAGATCGAGCTTGGCCATCGTGCTCCGCCAAGATTCCATGTCGGGCGATCATGCCACAGAGTCTGAGCGCAGGACCTATACTGGCCTGCATGCCGCGCATCGCCACCGCGCTCCTCGCCGTCGTCATCTGCGCCTGCGGCAACGCCCGTGCCGCCGCCTATCGACCCACACATGGCTCGGAGATCCTCTGGGATCGTTACGGCGTGGCTCACGTCTACGGCAAATCCGTCAACGACCTGTTCTATGGCTTCGGCTGGGCGCAGGCGCACAGTCACGGCGACATCCTTGCACGGCTGTACGCGCAGGCACGCGGGCGGGCCGCCGAATACTATGGAGCGGATGAGCTGAAGAATGACCGCTGGATGGTGATCAACGACGTCCCGGGCCGCGCGCGGCAGTGGTTGACGCAGCAGTCTCCCGCATTTCGCGCCAAGCTGCAGGCCTTCGCCGCCGGCATCAACGCCTATGCGGCGGCCCATCCCGAGGCGCTCTCGGCGCAGGCACGCCGAGTGTTCCCGGTCAGCGCGGGCGATGTGATCGCGCATCAGCAGCGCCTGTTCCAGTTCGTCTACGCCGCACCGGCGGATGTCGTCGAGCACCTGCCCGCGGATGCGCCGCCGCCCTCGGCCGAGCCGCCGGGCAGCAATGGCTGGGCGATCGCGCCGAGCCGATCCGACAGCGGCCGCGCCATGCTGCTGATGAATCCACACCTGTACTGGACGCCAGGCTGGCCCACCTATTACGAAATCCAGCTCACTGCTCCGGGGGTCGATCTATACGGCGCCACACAGGTCGGCCTGCCGGTGCTGCGATTCGTGTTCAGCGATTATCTCGGCTTCACCCACACCGTCAATGGCGCCGACGCGGTCACGTTCTATCGTATTACGATGGCGCCCGGCGGCTACCGCTTCGACGGCAAGCTGTTGCCGTTCCAGACACGAAGCCAGGTTCTGAAGATCCGCCAGCCCGACGGATCATTCACGACCGAGACCGTGTCGGTTCGCGCCACGGTGCACGGACCGGTCGTGGCGCAACGCGACGGGGCGCCGATCGCGATGCGGGTGGCCGGCCTGGATCGCCCGTATGCGCTGGAGCAGTACTGGAACATGGCGAACGCGCACGACTTTGCCGCCTTCCAGGCGGCACTTGCGCGCGTCCAGGTGCCGACCTTCAATGTCGTTTATGCTGACCGCGACGGGCACATCGAGTACCTCTACAACGGCCTGGTGCCGCGTCACGCGTTTGGCAACCTGCACTACTGGTCGAGCATCGTTCCGGGCGACAGGTCGACGACGCTGTGGCGCGACTATCTGCGTTACGACGAACTGCCCAAGCTCATCGATCCGGCGGGTGGCACGGTCGAGAATTCCAACGATCCGCCATGGGACGCCGCGTGGCCGCAGTCGCTCGATCCGGCGCCTTACGCCGCCGCCATCCCGGCTGATGCCGTCAATCTGCGCATGGCGCGCGGCATTCGCATGCTATCGGAGATATCGACCATCAGTTTTGAGCAGCTAGGGCAGATGAAGTGGTCGCACCGCTGCGAACTGGCGGACCGCATCCTGCCTGACCTGCTGGAGGCAAGCGCGCGCTACGGTGACGACAGTGCAAAGCATGCGGCCGAGGTACTCGCACACTGGGATCGCTCGACCGATGCCGACAGCCGCGGTGCGCTGCTGTTTCTGGACTGGGCCGATCAGCCCGGGGCGGTGAGCGGCTATTCCGGACACGGGTTCGCGCGCCCTCTCAACCTGCAGTTGCCACTGACCACGCCGGCGGGACTGGCCGATCCGCAAGCGGCGGTGCGCGCGCTCGAGGCCGCCGCGCGCGATATGCTCAGCAACTTTGGCGCTCTGGATATGCCCTGGGGTCAGGTGATGCGCCTTAGAATCGGTAGCGTCGATCTGCCCGCCAGTGGCGGACCGGGACGGCTGGGCGTGTTCGATGTGATCGACTATGGACCGCTTGCGAATGGAACGCGTGCCGCCAACTTCGGCGCAAGCTTCATCGCCCTGGTCAGCTTTGATCGACCCGCGCACGCTAAAGTGCTGCTGTCGTATGGCGCCAGCTCGCAGCCGGGCTCGCCGCATAACATCGACCAACTGCCACTTCTCGCGCAGGGCAAGTTGCGCGACGCCTGGAGGACGCGCGAGGCGGTCGAGGCCAACCTGGAAAGTCGCGACCGGTTCTAGCCGCCGGAAGGGCCAATCGCATGAATCTGTGGCTTCGCCTGCTGTGGCTGGCGCTGTTTCGCAACCGGCGACGGGTGGATTTACTCGCCGCCACCCGGGTGCATCTGCGGGTGTGGCCCAACGACCTCGACCTGTACCGCCACGTGAATAACGGCCGCTATCTAACGCTCGCCGATCTCGGCCGCATCGACTGGTTCCTGCGCACCGGGGTCATGCAGCTCGCGCGGCAGCGGAACGTCCGCCCGATTATTGGCGATGCGATGGCGAAGTTCCGGCGCGACCTGCGCCTGTTCCAGTCGTTCGATATCCATTCGCGACTGCTCGGTTGGGACCAGCGCTGGATGTTTCTGGAACACCGCTTCGTGCGCGACGGCCGTGTCGTCGGCGTGGTAGCCATTCGCGGATTATTCCAAGGCCCGCGCGGCGCGCTCAGTCCCGGCGATTTCCTGGGCGCGCTGGGTGCGCCGGCGCTGTCGCCCGCGCTGCCCGAGTGGCTGCTGACATGGCATCGGGCCAACGAGCAGCTGAGCGCGACGCTGCGTTCGGAAGAAGTCGACACCAGCACCGGGTAAGGCCGCGCGCCGCGCCCGGCCGAGGCGCTACAGACCCTTGCCTGGCGCCGGGCAATCGATCGTAAACGGATCGTCCAAGCGCGGATCGCCCAGGGCAACGATCGGTGCAGTGAATCGCGCCGTGACCTGGCGGACCGCTTTCACGTATCCTTGCGGGGAGAAGTCCTCTACCTGTGCCCCGTTGGACGCGATCACGCTCTGCGCCGTCGCGCCCCCTGCCGATACCGCTAGCCAGGCGACGGTAAGTTGCAGCAACCGAGCAAGCAGGGAGTTCATTGGGGGTCCAGTGGACCACAGGGTGGCTGAATGGTAGCTGTATGCGCCTGAGCGACGAAACAATCTCGGGGTAACGATGGATAATGATGCAGGTTCTTCGTCGCTGAGCCGCCGCCAGCTGTTGCGCATGATCGGCATCACCGCCGGCAATGCCGCGATGTACCAGGCCATGAGCAGCCTGGGCTTTGCAGCGGAATCTCCTTATCGGGGCCCGATCGATCTGCAGGGCACGCCGCCGGGGGCCTCGGTACTGATTCTGGGCGCTGGGATGGCTGGTATGAGCGCCGCCTATGAACTGCGCAACGCCGGCTACCAGGTGCAGGTGCTGGAATTCAACGGCCGGCCTGGCGGACGCAACTGGAGCCTGCGCGGCGGTGACAGCTATACCGAGCTGGGCGGCTTCACGCAGCGCTGCCAGTTCGACCAGGACCTGTACATCAACCCGGGTCCGTGGCGCATTCCGTATCATCACCGCGGCATGCTCCACTACTGCAAGACGCTGGGCGTGCCGTTGGAAGCCTTCGTACAGGTGAACTACAACGCCTATCTGCACAGCAGCCAGGGCTTCGGCGGCAAGCCGCAGCGCTATCGCGAGGTCAAGGCCGATTACCAGGGCCATGTCGCCGAATTGCTGGCCAAGGCCACGCGCCAGAATGCGCTCGATGCCTCGGTCAGCAAGGAAGACCGGGAGAAACTGCTCGAGTCGCTGCGCAACTGGGGTGCGCTCGACAGGAATTTCGCCTACGTGGCGAGCGGCAGCAGCGCCGATCGACGCGGTTATAAGAAGAAACCCGGCGGCGGGTTGACGGGGCGCCCGATTCCTTCCGAGCCGGTGGCCTTAAGCGAGCTACTGGATTCGAGGCTATGGTCCGACATTGCCGCCGGCGACTCCTACGATTGGCAATCCGCGCTGATGCAGCCGGTGGGCGGCATGGGGCGGGTCGGTGAGGCCTTCGGCCGCGAGCTCGGGCCGTTGATCCGCTACAACGCCAGGGTCGTCGATATTCGACAGGACATTCACGGCGTCACCGCCAGCTACGAGGACACCGGCAAGCCGGGTTCCAGAGTCACCGCCAGGGCGGACTGGTGCCTGTGCACCATTCCATTGCCGATCCTGGCGCAGATTCCGATGAACGTCGGCCCGGCAATGGCCGCGGCCATCGCGGCCGTGCCCTATGCCTCCGCGGTCAAAGTCGGCCTGCAGTTCAAGCGCCGCTTCTGGGAAGAGGATGAGCATATCTACGGCGGCATCACCTACACCGACCTGCCGATCGCCAACATTGGCTATCCGAGTAGCGGCTATCACAGCCCCGGCAAAGGCGTATTGCTGGGGGCCTACATCTGGGGTGTGCACGCGATGGAGTTCACATCCATGACACCCGATGAGCGGGTGCAGAAAGCCGTGGACTACGGCAACCAGATCCATCCGCAATACCGCGCCGAATTCGACAACGGCGTCGCGGTGGCCTGGCATCGCGCACCGTTCGCGATGGGCTGCTATGGCATGTGGAGTTCCGACACACGCGCCCGGCACTACGACGATCTTTGCCAGATCGATCAGCGCATCCTGCTCGCCGGCGAGCACGCCTCCTTCATCGGCGGTTGGCAGGAAGGCGCCGTCACCTCGGCACTCGATGCGGTTCAAAGGCTGCATCAACGCGTGCTGGCGCAAGGGAGCAAGGCATGAAGCCGCAGTTCGACCGCCCGATGATGCGGCGTGTTGCGGTGTTGCTGCTCGGCGCCGGCGTCTGCGCCGGGGCCGCCGCTCTCGCCTGTGCCGATGACGCGTCGTTCGCATCGGTCGCGACGCTCAGCAACGCCAGCGGCGAGGACATCTACAGCCGCATCTGCCAGGGCTGCCATATGCCACATGGCGAGGGCGCCGTGGGCGCCGGACACTATCCGAAGCTAGCCGGCAGTATTACGCTCGCCTCCTGGCAGTACGTGGCACTAACCGTGCTCGCCGGTCGCAACGGTATGCCGGCGTTCAGCGCAGCGGCCGACCAGGTGTGGGACGGACCGACTGTGCATCTGAGCGACGCGCAGGTCGCCGACGTGGTCAATTACGTGCGCAGCCATTTCGGCAACAGCTACAAGGACCGTGTTACCGCCAGCCAGGTGGCGATGCTGCCGCATCCGGCGATCGCCGCGGCGCCCTGACCGCCCGATCTGTTTATCGCGGCAACACGGCGATCGGATCGCGCTTCTGGCGGGAATCGCACGATTTTCCGCATCAAGCGGCTGCCCCCAAGAACGCATGCTCCGCATCGCGCAACGCGCCGGCGATGCGCGCCGCCCACTCAAGCTGGCCCGCGTCGTCGTGCAGCAGGTCCTGGCGAATTTCAATTTCGACGTGCGGCAACCCGCGCGCCTCGGCATGGTGTGGGATGGTGTAATCGGTCTGGTCGCTGACAAAGTACGGTTCATTGTCGGCGACGTGCAGGTCCGGCTCGCGACGTAGCATATCCAGTACCAGCCCGGCGAAGCGGCGGTCACGGTTGTAAAGAATTGCCGCGTGCATCTCTCGCCGTACGCCTCGAAAGATATTTGTCATGCTGTGCTGGGCTACCAGGAAGGTCGGCCGCCCGGCTGCCAATCTCTCGTCGAGCAGGGCGCCCAAGTGGTCATGGTAAGGATCGAAAATCTCATGCCGCCGCGCGGCGACTTGCTGCGCGTCCAGGCCGATATTGCCGGGAATATCGATCGACTCGCCCACCGTCGGGATTGAGGTCGGCACCTTCGGGTCGCGGTTGCAGTCGATCACCAGGCGCGAATAATTCTGCGCCACCAGCGTTGCATCGAGCTCCGCGGCGACGTGCCGCGCTACTGCCAGTGCGCCGATGTCCCAGGCGATGTGACGCTGCAATTCGGATGCGGACAATCCAAGATCGCCGAGGCGACGCGGGATGCGCCGGCTCGCGTGATCGACCACGACCAGGAAATTTGAACGCCGCTTACGGCCGATCTCGATGAAGGCCGCCGGTTCATCGGCGGCAAGCAGCCGGTAGCCCGCTGCGCCGGCAGCGCTGGGGAAGTGATCGGTCGATTTTGGCATGCTATGTCCGACAGTGACGATCCGCTCGCGTTGAATCGGCTACCCTTTGGCGAATCGCGCGCGGGAAGGGTAGCATCCCGAGTACAAGAACGGCAGCCGGCCGCCCTGCCCGCGTAACAAGCTGGCGCCGCAGCACCTGAGCAACATTGCTGGAGAGCCCGATGACCGCCCCACTGCCAAAGCAATCCACGATCGCGGTTTGGGGCGGTGAAACCGGCCACGAGCGCTATGAGCGTGCAACGCAGGTGCCGGTGGTGCATAGCGTGTCATTTGGTTACGCCGATCTCGACAGCTGGCAGGCGGTAGCACTCGGGCGTGAACCGGGCCACATCTATTCGCGCAACAGCAACCCTACGGTGCGTGCCTTCGAGGAGAAGATTCGCGATCTGGAGCGAGCGCAGGCGGCCACCAGCTTCTCCTCCGGCATGGCAGCGATCAGCGCAACGCTGTTCACTTTCCTGCGACCCGGGGATCGGCTGGTCTCGATCAAGGACAGCTACGGCGGCACCAACAAGCTGTTCGGCGAATTTCTGCCCTCCTTTGGCATCGAGGCCACGCTGTGCGACACCAGCGACTTTGCGCAGGTCGAAGCCGAATTCGAGCGCGGCTGCAGGCTGCTGTACCTGGAATCGCCGACCAATCCGACCGTCAAGGTGGTGGACATCGAACGGCTGGGGAAGGCCGCACACGCCGCCGGTGCGCTGGTAGCCGTCGATAACACGTTCGCGACCCCGATCAACCAGAACCCGCTGCAGTTGGGCGCGGATCTGGTGCTGCACAGCGCGACCAAGTATCTCGGCGGGCACGCCGATGCCCTGGGTGGGGCGGCGTGCGGCAGCCAAACGCTGATCGACAAGCTGCAGCACTTCCGCGAGATCAACGGCGCCGCGCTGTCGCCGATGGATGCCTACAGCCTGCTGCGTGGGATGAAGACCTTGGCGTTGCGGATTGAACGACAGAACCAGAGCGCGCTCACCATCGCGCGCTGGCTGCAGGCGCAGCGCTGCGTGGAACAGGTGAACTACCCCGGACTCGAAACTCACCCGCACCATGCTGTCGCCCGGCGCCAGATGCGCGGCTTTGGCGGCATGCTCAGCTTCAGCGTTCGCGGCGGACTCGAAGCGATCAGGCTGATCCTGCCAAGGCTTCGCTACGCGCACCGCGCCGCGAATCTCGGCTGCGTCGAAACGGTCGTGGGTCCGCCATCGGTGACCAGCCACGTGGAGTGCTCGGCCGAAGAGCGCGCGGCCGCCGGGATTCCGGAAGGCCTGCTGCGTTATTCCACCGGCATCGAAGATGTGTCGGATCTGATCGCCGATCTGCAGCATGCACTGTCGGCCATTTCCTGACCGGTGCTCATGCCGAAAAATCCGTGAAATCGTTCTTCAAATGCTGGTACAGCCGCACGAAATGACGTCGGCGATTGGCAAGCAGTGCAGACAAGGTCGCATCCGGTTGAACCACCCGCTCGACCGGCGGCGCGACGCACACCTGTTCGACGCGCTCGCCGCCCAAGGCGAGACGCGCCAGACGCGCCGCGCCCAGGGCGGCGCCGACCTCGCTACCGTGCCGATAGGTCAGGGGACGATTGAGCGCGGCGGCCAGCAGCTGACCCCAGTACGGCAGGCGCGCGCCGCCACCGGTGACGCTGATCTCAGCGACCGAGCCACCCTTTTCCACCAGTACCTCCAGGCCGTCGGCAAATGCGAGCGCCACCCCTTCAAGAACGGCCCCGGCGAGATCTGCGGCACTCGTATCCGCGCTGATGCCGAAGAAAACGCCGCGCGCGTGGGGATCATTATGCGGGGTGCGCTCGCCGGACAGATACGGCAGGAACAGCGGCGAATGATGCGTCAATCCCCGTTGCCGGGCGGCCTCCCCCAGGCGCGGAAGATCGGATTCACCGGTCAACCGCGCCACCCAATCGAGGGCGCTGGCTGCGCTCAGCATGACCGACATCTGGTGCCAGCGATCGGGCAGGCAGTGGCAAAACGCGTGTGCCGCCCGGTCGGGATTGGGGCGAAAGCGATCCGTCACCACGAATAGGACGCCGGAGGTTCCCAGCGACAGGAATGCCTGCCCCGGCGAGACGACGCCCAGGCCCACCGCACTGGCGGCGTTATCGCCGCCGCCGCCCGCGACCACGACCCGCGGCACCTGCAACTCATCCGCTGCGGCCGCCAGCACCGTTCCTGAAGGCTCCGTGCCCTCGACCAAGCGCGGCATATGCACGCGAGTGAGCCCGGTGGCCGCAAGCAACGCATCCGACCAGTCACGCCTGCCGACATCCAGCCACCCGGTGCCCGCCGCATCGGACATGTCACTGACCTTCTCGCCGGTCAACTTCAGTCGCACATAGTCCTTCGGCAGCAGCACGCAGGCGGTGCGGCCAAATATCTGCGGCTCGTGGCGCGACACCCATAGCAACTTCGGAGCGGTGAAGCCCGGCATCATGATGTTGCCGGTGATGGCGCGCGCAGCGGGCTCGCGGCGTTCCAGCTCAAGACACTCGAGCGCCGATCGGCCGTCATTCCAGAGAATCGCAGGGCGTAGCGGCCGGTCGTTCGCATCCAGCAGCGTCGCCCCGTGCATTTGCCCGCTCAGGCCTACGGCCCGTAACGCCAGACGCGCGGCTGCCGGCAGCGCCCGCACGGCATTGATCGTCCCCCGCCACCACGAATGAGGGTCCTGCTCGGAAAACCCCGGCGCCGGCCGGCTCACCGTCAGGGCATTCGAGGCCTGCGCCACGATTGCTCCGCGCGCGTCGACGATGACCGCTTTCACGCTCGAGGTGCCGATGTCTATGCCGAGATACACTTATTCCGCTCCGCGCGCAGCATCGATCTGCATCGCCCACGTCAGCTCGTGCCGCCAGCAGCGGCCGAGCAATTGTCTTGCCACGCGCGTTGCACTGCGGCAAACTCGCTCCCGAAACGCAGGCGGACCACCCCGCTGTCGAGCTTTCGCTTAACTATTAATAAGTTATAAGCTACCCGCGCTAGATCGCGGAGTCATGGAACGATATCAGAAGATGATCGCGTCCGACATTGACCCGGCCACGGCCGGACACATCTTTATGCGCGCTGTATGACTACCGCCGCCACCGCACAGCTGCCGATGAGCGTGCTGGACGACGACGCCTGGGACGATCTGCTCAGCTTCATCGAGGAGCGGCGCGTCATTCCGATCCTGGGGCCGGAACTGCTGCAGGTCGCCACCGACCGAGGTCCGCGCCTGCTGTACGACTGGCTGGCCGAAAAGCTCGCGGGACGGCTCAATGTAGACGTATCGCAGCTGCCGCAGCCCTACACGCTCAACGACGTGGTCTGCTGGTTCCTCGGCGCCCGCGGCCGGCGCGAAGAAGCCTACGTGCGATTGCGCAGTATTCTCAAGGACGCGGCCTTCGAGCCGCCGCGGGCACTGCGCCGCCTGGCGGCGATCCCGGAGTTCGACCTGTTCGTGTCCACCACTTTCGACCCGCTGCTCGAGGCCGCAATCAACCTGGAGCGTTTCAACGGCGCCTCGTTCACCGAGGTGCTGTCGTATTCGCCCAATCGCGTGGTCGACCTGCCTTTCGAGCGCGACCGCCTGCAGCGGCCGGTGGTGTATCACCTGTTCGGCCGGCTCTCGGCCTCGCCCAGCTACGTGATCTCCGATGAGGACCTGCTGGAATTCATCTGCGCGCTGCAGAGCGAACACCTGGCGCCGGAGAAATTGTTCCACGAGCTCGAGCACAACCACCTGTTGTTCATCGGCAGCAATTTCACCAATTGGCTGGCACGCCTGTTCCTGCGCATGGCCAAGCGCCAGCGGCTTTCCGACCCGCGCGATGTCGGGGAAATCATGGCCGACGATCACACCAGCGAGGACGAGCGGCTGGTGTCGTTCCTGCAACAGGTGAGCGTACGCACCCGGATCTACCTGGGGGCCGAGCGCTTCGTCGACGAGTTGCACGTGCGCCTCGCGGCGCGCCGCAAGCCGGTAGCCGCCGCGGTGCGCGCCGGTGCGCCGACCCGCTTCCTGCCGCCGGCACGCGAGATGCCCGACAACGCCGTCTTCATCAGCTACGCACGCGAAGATCTTCCCGCCGTGCAGCAGATCAAGGCCAGCCTGGAAGCCGCCGGCATCACGATCTGGTTCGATATGGACCGGCTGGAAGCCGGCGATGACTACGACCGCAAGATTCAGCGCAACATCGCGCGCTGTTCCTATTTCATACCGGTGGTCTCGGCGACCACGCAGCGGCGCCTGGAGGGCTACTTCAGGCGCGAGTGGAGTTACGCGATCGATCGCGCGCGCAACATGGCCGATGGTGCGCTGTTCATTGTGCCGGTCACGATCGACGCCACCAGCGCCGCCGAAGCGCTGGTACCGGACAAATTCAAGGCGTTGCACTTCAACCAACTACCGGGCGGCGCCGTGCCGGCCGATTTCGCGCAGCGGCTGGGCGACTTCACGCGGGCGCGGCAGCAGTGAACGCACAGCCGCAACAACCGGCATTGGCCGATGTGGTCGCCACATCGGTGGACGCGCGCAACCCCTGGCTCGGGCTGGCGTCGTTCACCGAGGAGACGCGGGCGTATTTCTACGGCCGCGAGGATGAGGTCGCTGAGCTGGCGCGCAGGGTACAGCGCAAGCTGCTGACGGTATTGTTCGGCCAGTCGGGCCTGGGCAAGACCTCGATCCTGCGCGCCGGTCTGGTGCCGCGGCTGCGCAGCCAGGGCTACTGCCCGGTCTATGTGCGGGTCGATTACGCTCACGACGCGCCCGAGCCCGCCGAGCAGATCAAGCAGGCGATCACCCGCAGCGCCACGCGCTCGGGCGAATGGACCCAGGTTGGGGTCGCCGCCGAAGGCGAGTCGCTGTGGGAATTCCTGCACCATCGCGATGACGTGCTGCGCGACGAAGCCGGCAATACCCTGACGCCGCTGCTGATCTTCGATCAATTCGAGGAGATCTTCACCCTCGCCCAGAGCGATGAATTCGGACGCGCGCGCGCCGCACGATTCATCGCCGATCTGGCCGACCTGGTCGAGAACCGCGCGCCCAAGTCGCTGGAGGCAAAGCTCGACGCCGATGATTCGATGGCCGAGCGTTTCGACTTTGGGCGCAGCGACTATCGCGTGCTGATTGCGCTGCGCGAGGATTACCTGGCGCCGCTCGAGGGGCTCAAGGCCGCGATGCCGAGCATCACGCAGAACCGCCTGCGTCTGGCGCCGATGACCGGCGACCAGGCGCTCACGGCGGTGATGCGCCCCGGCAAGGGGCTGGTGTCCGAGGAAGTGGCCGCCGCGATCGTGCGCTTCGTCGCCGGCGGCGCCGAACTCGCCAACGCCGAGGTCGAGCCATCGCTGCTGAGCCTGATCTGCCGCGAACTCAACGATGCCCGCATCGCGCAGCAACGCGATGAAATTTCACTCGATCTGCTGGCCGGCTCGCACGCCAGCATCCTCAGTAATTTCTATGAGCGGGCCCTGGCCGACCAGCCGGCGGCCGTACGCCGCATCATCGAGGATCAGCTGCTGACCGCCTCGGGCTACCGGGAGAACATCGCCGAGGAGAGGCTGATCAGCGAACTGGCCGCCGCGGGCGCCGCCCCCGGTACGCTGGCGGTACTGGTCAACCGACGGTTGCTGCGCATCGAGGAGCGCCTCGATGTGCGCCGCGTTGAGCTCACCCACGATGTACTGTGCGGGGTCGTCAAGGCCAGCCGCGACCAGCGCCACGAACGCGAGAAGGGCGAAGCCACCGAGCGACTGCTGGCCGAGCAGCGTGAGCGTGAACTTTCGGCCCGGCGCGCGCTGGTGCGCGCCCGCCAGGTGGCCAGCGTGTGCGCGCTGCTTGCCATCGGCGCGCTGCTCGCAGCGGTGCTGGCGTACCTGAGCACGCAGCGTGCGCATCGTGCCGAGCGGCTCGCAGACCAGACACGCACTGCCGCAGAGCAGGCACGCGCCGGTGCCGAGCACCTGCTCGGATACCTCAGTGACGATTTCAACCGTGAACTGGTGAGTTTCGGGCGTATCAATGTGATCGCGGAATTCTCCCGGCAGCAGATCGAATACCTGCATTCGCTGCCGCCGGCGTTGCAGGGCCCGGAGACGATCCGCAACGGCGCGCTCGCCATGGTGTACTACGCGCGCGCCAATCGCCAGCTCGGCAACCTGGATATCGCCACCAAGAGCGCCGCCGAGGCCACCCAGTTGCTCGAGCAGCTGCAGCGCGGCGGGGATCATTCTGAAGCGACCACCATCGCGCTGGCGTTGGCCTATTCGGCGCAGGCGCTGATCAAGGACAGCCAGAATGACTCCAACGGGGTCGTCTTCAGCGAGCGCGCGGTCGCACTGTTGCGGCCGCTGGCAGAGGCGCCGGGCGCCTCGATCGCGGCACGGCGCGCATTTGTCGATACCCTCGGTCGCTATGGCTACGAGCAGGCCGGCGGCAATCGATTCGAGGCAGGCCTCGCGACACTGTCGCAAGCAAGGCAGATCGCCGCAGACCTCGGAGCCAAGACGCTGGCCGATATCGACATGGCGGCCAGCTACGCTGAGGCGGGAGCCTGGTATGTGACTTGTCTCGATGGGCTGGGACGCGACCCGGAAGCCCAGAGCATCGGTGATGAGGTTATCGCCATCGCCGACAAGGTGCTCGCGCAGCGTCCGGGCTACCGGCTGGCGCTACACGCCCAGCAGGTAGTCGAGGGCAGTCTGGCCAGCGTCGCGCAAAATAGCCTGAATCCGGCAGATATGCAGCGCTATACCGCGCTCGATACCCAGGTGTCGACCACGTTACTGCAGCTCGATCCGCACAACGTCGTCAGCCTGAACAACCTGGGCGTCGCGCATCAGGAGACGGGCGATTCGCAGTGGGCCGCCGGGCGTCTGCGCGAAGCGATCGCCTCGTACCTGAAATCCCTTGACGACTACGGCCAGGCCAGCGTCGGCGGCGCCAGCTTCGTGGTCATTCGCGCCTACGATATGACGATCACCTCCAACTACCAGGCGCAGCTGGGCGACGCTGCCGGTGCACAGGCCACGATTGCAGCCGGACGCGTGTACGCCGAGAAACTTCGAAAGACCGAGCCGCCGGGCAGCATCGCCCAGATCATCGTCGATGATCTGCTGGCGGCCAGCAGTGCCGCGGCGGCGCTGGAGCGCGATGACCTGTCGACCGCGCGGCGTCTCGCGTGGGACACCGCCAAATCGCTGCAGGCCGCGACACCGAGCGGCGACTGGCAGGAAGGCGAAAAGTACATCAGCCTGTACGTCGCACTGCACGTGGCCGGTCGGGCCGAATACCAGCTCGGCAATTTCGCTGCCGCCGAACGCGCCGAGCGCGCTGCGCTCGAGGCGCGCAAGCACTGGCCAACGCAGGCCACGTCCGATCGGCGCCAGCTCGGAGAACTGTCGATCTGGCTCGCGCTGGCGCTGGCGCGGCAGGGGCGCTTTGACGATGCAGCGCAGGAAATTGGCCCGATCGTCAAGTTCCAGCGCGAGCTGGCGGCCAGGAACCATGGTGATCAGTGGCAGCCGGTAGAACTGGCCAGTGCGCTGTACGCCCAGGCCGTGGCCGACAAAAATCAGCGCGCCAGGTTGCTGCAGGAAGCCGCGGGACTGCTGGATACCGTCGCGCCGACGTTGCGCTCGCTGCATGACGTACGCCGGTGGCGCGAGCGCATTAACGAGGCGATGCATGCCACGGGCACTGCTCTGATGCCTGCCGCATCGCTCCGGGGCGCGGGGTGACTTCGGGCCCGATGCCACTGTTTCGCTCGAGCGGGCAACGCGGCTTCTCGAGTGCGCTCAGCGAGGATCGGCGCCATGTCGCCGCGCGCAAGCTCGAGCGCGAGGTGCAGGTCCGATTTACCCCCGAGGCCTGCACGGTGCACACGCCCGAGGGCGTGGTGCATGCGCTACCCGGCGATGCGATCCTGACCGGTATTGCCGGGGAGCGCTGGCGCGTGTCGCGCGCGCACTTTGCCGACAAGTACCGGCCCAGGCCGCCGACTCAATCCGGCCAGGCCGGCCCGTATCTCAGCCTGCGCAATCGCATCCTTGCGTTGCAGATGCACGAAGCCTTCGAGGTACTGCTGGCCGATGGCCAGTCCAAACTGACCGGCCGGCCCAGCGACTGGCTGGTTGACTACGGCGACGGCAGCCTTGGAATCGTCTCGCAGCCCATATTCGCGACCACTTACGAAATCGTCGACTGACACGCACGTGGCACTGCACCAAGTCATTCAGCGCCTGCTGCTCATCGGTGTGAAGATCCAGACCCCGCCTCCACCGGCGCCGCCGCAACCGCCCAAGCGACTGCTGACACTGATCGAGTCGCTCGCCGCCGCGCACCGCAGGTTCGATCAGCGCGCCATCCATTTCGGCCACCGTTATCGCAGCGGCTTCTGGGCCATCTACCTGCTCAGCGCCATCGCGGTGCTGTGCGCGGTGATGCCGCTGGCACTCGGATGGGACAGCACCAGCCACGCGATGCATCCGTATTCGGGGCTCTGGGCCATCGCCGAAGTGATCGTGATCGGCAGCGTGAGCGCGATCTACTGGCTGGGACATCGGCACGACTGGCAGGGCCAGTGGCTGCGCGCGCGCACCACCGCAGAGCTGACCTGGTACCTGCCGCTGATCGCACCGTTGCTCGACTTCTCGGCGCCCCAGGCGCAGGCGAACTGGTACCTGCGGGTACTCGATCCGGGGCAGCACCTGCGCGGCATAGACGATGTGGCGGCGCTGTGCGCGCGCAACGAGTCGCTGGCGCGCGAACTGCTTGGCGAGGCCTGGGCGGATCCGGAATTCATCGTCAGCTACGCGCAGTGGACCATCGACATATTGCTGGCGCAGAAGCACTATCACGCCCGCATTGCCGTGCGCCAGCATGCGCTGCTGCATCGGGTTCACCGCGTGACCAGCGGACTGTTCGGCCTGACGGCGCTCGGCGCGCTGCTGCATCTGCTGATTCATACGCTCTGGCTGTCGCTGGTCACCACCTTTTTCCCGGCGCTGGCTGCGTCGCTGCATGGCGCGCTGGCGCAATCCGAAGCCTATCGGCTCGGCGCAACCTCGGAGCGACTGATGGTCGAACTGCACGGTGCGATCGAGGATGTGCGCAAGGCCCTGGCCGAACTGCCACAAGTGCGTCGCGTGGAGGCGCTCAAGGCGTCGGTCCAGGCCGCGATCGCACTGATTCTGGAGGAGCACCAGGATTGGCACATGCTGGTGCGCCCGCACCATCTGCCGCTCGCCTGAGGCAAGACGAGCGCCGATCACAAACGTTATAGTAAGACACTTCTTCAGTCACCCCAAAGCACCTGGCAACCAAGGAGATCCATGAAGTCAACTCTCATGGCGATAGCCGTCTGTTGTATGGCAATGAGCATCGCAGCCGCGGTCCAGAGTGCCGGGCCCGGTGCGACCGCGCCGGTCACGCCAATCGCAGCACCGAGGGATCGCCCCTACCCGGGGGAGATTCAACTGAGTGTCGATGCCACCGATATCAGCCGACGCATCATCCGCGTTCACGAGACGCTGAGCGGCATCGGCCCGGATACGGTGCTGCTGTATCCGAAGTGGCTGCCCGGCACGCACGCGCCGGAGGGCACGATCGATCGCCTCGCGGGCCTAAGAATCGTGGCCAACGGCACACCGGTAGCCTGGAAGCGCGATCCGGTCGACGTGTTCGCGTTTCGTTTGCACGCCGCCCCGGGCGTCAAGTCGATCGATATCGACTTCGACTACCTGTCCCCGACCAGCCCCCAGGTGGGCAACCTGGAAATCAGCCGCGAGCTGCTGATGATCGAATGGAATGAGCTGGTACTGTACCCGGCCGGCTATTTCGCGCGACAGATACCGGTGCAGGCGCGCATCACCTTGCCTGCCGACTGGAAGTCGGCCTCAGCCCTTGAAACCGCCTCCGCAAGCGGCGTGCACACGCAGTTCAAGCCGATCAGCCTTGAGACGTTCGTCGATAGTCCGCTGTACGCGGGCCGCTATGCCTCACGGCTCGAACTGGATGCGGGCGGGCCGGTGCCGGTACACCTCGACCTGTTTGCGGACCGGCCCGAGCTTCTGGCGGTCAAGCCGGAGCAGCTCGAGGCGCACCGGGCGCTGGTGCGGCAGGCCTACAAGCTCTTCGGCTCGCATCACTACAATCACTACGACTTCCTGTACTCACTGAGCGATCAGATCCAGCAGAGCGGACTTGAGCACCATCAGTCGAGCGAGGATGGCGCCGATCCGCAGACGTTCACCGAATGGGACAAGACCGCGTACAACCGGGATCTGCTGGCGCACGAGTTCACGCACTCGTGGAACGGCAAGTTCCGCCGCCCGGCGGACTTGTGGACGCCGAACTACAACGTGCCGATGCAGGACAGCCTGCTATGGGTCTACGAGGGGCAGACCGAGTATTGGGGGCAGGTGCTGGCCGCACGCTCGGCACTGCGCACCCGGCAGCAGGCGCTCGATCAGTTCGCGCTCACGGCAGCGTACTATGCCATGCAGCCGGGTCGGCGCTGGCGCACCGTTCAAGACACCACCAACGATGAAATCATCAACCCGCGCCGACCGCAGTCCTGGCGCGACTGGCAACGCTTTGAGGACTACTACAGCGAGGGAGCGCTGATCTGGCTTGATGCGGACACCCTGATTCGCGAGCGATCACAGGGCAAACGCTCGCTCGACGATTTCGCCCGAGCATTCTTCGGCATCAACGACGGCAGCTTCACCCCGGTCACGTACACCTTCGACGACGTCGTGAAGACGCTCAATGCGGTCGAGCCGTATGACTGGGGCGCCTTCCTGCGCCAGCGACTCGATTCAAGCGCCCGGCCGGCGCCGCTCGACGGACTGCGGCGCGGCGGCTACAAGCTGATCTATACCGACACCCCCAGCGACTACCAGAAGGCCAGCGACGGGCAGCGCAAGCACGTCAACCTGCTGTTCTCCATCGGTGTCGACATCGACGACAGCGACAAGATGGGCACCGTGGCGCAAGTGATGTGGGACAGCCCTGCGTTCAAGGCCAAGCTCACCGAAAGCGCACAGATCCTCGCGATCGACGGCGTCGCCTATTGCGCCGAGGTGCTGCAGGATGCGATCCGCTCGGCCCAGGGCACCCACACGCCGATCGAGCTGATCATCAAGACCGGTGATCGCTACACAGTGGCAAGTCTCGACTACCACGACGGACTGCGCTACCCGCACCTGGAGCGCGACCCATCCGCGCCGGCGCGCCTCGATGACATCGTGGCCGCGCGGCCGTGACCCGCCGCGGCCTCCAGGCACCGGGGAGCTACGACGAGCAGACCGGCGGGCGATCGTCGGCGAGCAGCTGAACAGTGCCGACCAGCAGCCGCGAGCGGTCCGCGCACGGTCCGACCAGAATCTCAATTTCACCCGGTTCGAACACCGGCTGCAGATCGAGCCCCAGAAAGCTCAGCTCCGAGGCGGGTAGCGACAGCGTCAGCGTACCGGTTTCGCCGGGCTGCAATTCGATCTTGCCGAAGCCCTTGAGCTCCAGCAACGGACGCGCCACAGTCGCAATACGGTCGTGCGTGAAAAGAAACACCGTCTCCTGCGCGATCCTCGCACCATCATTGGCGACATCGACTCGAACCTCGATCAAATCACCCTGGCGCGCATGCGGCGGCGTGACCCGAAGCTTCGACAGAGCAAAACGCCCATAGCTGAGCCCATGGCCAAACGGAAATAGCGGCTCGTTGGGCACATCGAGATATCGGCTCCGGAAGTGATCGCTCGAGTCGGCAGGCCGCCCGCCCGGACGCTGGCCGAAGAATATCGGAATCTGCCCGGTGGCCCGTGGCCAGCTCATCGGCGTGCGCCCACTCGGGGATACGCTTCCGGTCAGCACATCGGCAATCGCATTTCCCGCCTCGCTCCCGAGGAACCAGGCCGCAAGCACCGCATCGGCCTGTTCGACCAGCCAGGGCACGACCAGCGGACGGCCGCAGAACAATATCGCGACCACCGGTTTGCCCAGCATCCTGGCGCGATCGATGACCGCTTGCGCGAATGCGCGCTGCTGTCCGGGCAGGTCCGGATGCGCGCGGCTGGCGGCCTCCCCGCTCATGTCCGCGGCTTCGCCCAGGCACAGGATGATCGCGTCGGCCGCCGCGCACAGATCCAGGACCTGTGGTATGCCGGAGACGTCGTCCGCCAGGATGCCAACCCCCGAGGCGTGCAGGATCTCGCTTTCGGGCAGCGCCGCGCGCAGCCCGGCCAGCACGCCCACATGCGTCGCGGGCTCGCCGGCCAGCGACCACGGTCCCCCCATTTCGGACGGCGCATCGGCCAGCGGTCCGGCGACGGCGAGCCGGCGCACGGATGGCGCCAGCGGCAGCACGTCGTTAGCGTTCTTCAGCAACACAATCGCGCGTGCAGCCACACTGCGCGCCAGGCGGCGGCGATCGGCACGAGCCGCGCCACTCTCTGGCGCGGCACCGCGCTGATAGGGCTGGTCGAACAGGCCCAGGCGTTCCTTGAGCGTCAGGACGCGGCGCACAGCCGCGTCGATCTCCGCCATGGTCACGGCCCCTGCCTGCAGTGCAGCCGGCAGGCCAAGACGATAGGCGTTCGCCATCATGTCGATGTCCACACCGGCCTTCAGTGCCAGCGTCGCCGCCTGGCTGAGGTTGGCGGCGACCCCGTGGCGCATGAGTTCCGCGATGGCGTTGTAGTCGCTCACGATGACCCCGTCGAACCCGAGCTGATCGCGCAGCAAACGGCGCAACAGTCCCACGTGCGCGGTCATCGGTATACCGGCGAGATCGGTAAAGGCAGGCATGATCGCCGCCACGCCGGCGGCGATTGCGGCGGCGAACGGGGGCAGATGCACCTCGTGCAGGCAGCGCTCGGAGATATCGACCGACGCGTAGTCGCGCCCCGCCGTCACCGGACCGTAGGCGCAATAGTGTTTCGCGACCGCTGCCAGCGCCTCCCCGGCACTAAGATCGTCACCCTGAATTCCCCTGACCTTGGCGCCGGCGATCTGCGCACCAAGCCAGGGGTCCTCGCCCGGCCCCTCCGCGCTGCGGCCCCAGCGAGGATCGCGCGACACGTCCAGCATCGGCGCGAACGCCATCGCGATGCCATCGGCGGCCGCCTCGCGGGATGCCTCCCGCGCCGTGAGTGCCCAGGCATCCGGGTCGAACAGCGCCGCTTCGCCCAACGGCACCGGAAACAAGGTGCGATGCCCGTGGATGACATCGAACGCGATCAGCAGCGGTATTCCAAGCCGCGATTCCTCGATCGCGAGCCGCTGCAGTTCATGCACGTGGCCGGCACCGAAAAGATTGAGCAGGTTGCCGATGGCGCCGGCCTTGATGGCATCGGTCGAATCGCCGGCGATAACCGGTCCGGTGACCGCGTAGCCGGCCGCCGTCATGGTGAGCTGGCCGAGCTTTTCGACCAGGGTCATGTCCCGGATGAGCATCTCGATCCGACTCATGTGATCCATCTACCGCTTCTGGCCACAACTTTAGAGCGCATCACGCTTTTTCTATACCCTTCAGTGCCCGGCCATAGCAAGGTCGCGACGCTTTCGGATAACGTGGACGATTATGAACGACCAGCGGCCACGACCGGCCAAACCGTCCGTCACCAGACACCGAAAAAGGCTCCCTGTGGCCAATACTGATCGCTCCTCAAGCCCCAAAGCACGCGCCAGGCTCCTCGCCGAGTCGAACCGCGGATCGAGCGCAGCCGCTCTGGCCCGCCAGCCCACCGATCGGCTGCTGGAGGCGGTCCAGCGACAGACCTTCCGTTTCTTCTGGGAGGGGGCAGAGCCGACTAGCGCTCTTGCGCCTGATCGGCGCAGTACCCACGATCGGACGGTCGAGGTGCCGGTGACGATGGCCGGCTCCGGTTTCGGCGTCATGGCACTGATCGTCGCCATCGAGCGTGGCTGGATTTCGCGCGATGCCGCGCTGGAGCGTCTGCAGCGCATGCTCGACTTTCTCATCAGCGCTCCGTGCTATCACGGCGCCTTCTCGCATTTCATGCACGCGCGCACCAAGGCCACCGTCCCGCTGACCCGCAAGGATGATGGCGGCGACCTGGTGGAGACCTCGTATCTTTGCATGGGGCTGCTGTGTGCGCGCCAGTACTTCGATCGCAACACCAGCGCCGAAAAGAAGCTGCGCGCGTATATCACCGATCTGTGGGAAGGGGTTGAATGGAGCTGGTATACGCAGGGCGGACGCCAGGTGCTGTACTGGCATTGGAGTCCCAACAATGGCTGGTCGATGAACCATGCGATCCGCGGTTGGGATGAATGTCTGGTCACCTACGTACTTGCGGCATCCGCACCTCGCTATCGCATCGACCCAAGTGTCTACCATCAGGGCTATGCCGCGGGTCGTAACTATCTGAACGGCAAATCCTACTATGGGGTCGAGCTGCCGCTGGGCATGCCGTATGGCGGACCGCTGTTCTTTACCCACTATTCGTTCTGTGGCCTCGATCCCAGAGGGCTGCAGGACCGCTACGCCGACTATTGGCAGAAGAATCTCAACCACGTGCGCATCAACTACGCGCATTGCGTTGCCAATCCGCATCGCTACAAGGGCTATGGTCCGTCCTGCTGGGGTCTCACCGCGAGCGAAGACAAGGGCGGGTACTCGATGCACGACCCCGCCCACGACAACGGAACCATCGCGCCCACCGCAGCCGTGGCAAGCATTCCGTATGCCCCGCGTGCGGCGATGCGGGCATTGCGCCATTTTCTCGGCAGCCACGGCCAACGACTGTGGGGACGATATGGCCTCACCGACGCATTTAGCCAGAGCAGGAACTGGTATGCCGATACCTTCCTTGCCATCGACCAGGGCCCGATCATCCTGATGATCGAGAACTACCGCACCGGCCTGCTGTGGAAGCTGTTCATGAGCGTGCCGGAGGTACAGGCAGGACTGCGCAGTCTCGGCTTCGCAAGTCCCCATCTGACCCGACGGACGCGCCGCTGATGGAACCGCTCGACCGCTGGGTCGATCGACAGTACCGTCACGCCGCGCGCGCCATGCGGGCCAGCATATCGCCGCTGGGCATCGTCAAGACGCGGCCGGGATTCGGTCAGACGGTGGTGCCGATCAGTGGCTCGGTGGTCGCCTCGCCTGTGCTTGCCGCCTACGATCCGGACCCGGACTATTTCTTCCACTGGTATCGGGACTCCGCGGTCGTCATCGATGCCTTGCGACAGCTGTTCGAGGACGGCAGCGCGGGACCGGATGCAGTGGCGCAATTCTCGGATTTCGTGCACTTCAGCCTGGCGCTGCAGCAGCTGGACGGGCGCCCGCTGGCTGCCTCTGATGCCTGGCGCACCAGGGTCGCGCCGGATTTCAAGAAATTCCTGCGCACCGACGCCGATCTCGCGCGCATCCATGGCGAGGCGGTGGCCGCCGAAACGCGGGTCAATCCGGACGGCAGGCTCGATATCTCCAGTTGGCCACGCCCGCAAAATGACGGGCCTGCGCTGCGGGCGCTCACACTGCTACGGTGGAGCCGAAGCGCGCGCTTCGACCCGCCGCTGAGCGCGGCAGTGTCGGCGCTATTGCGTGCCGATCTCGCCTTCACGCAGCAGCACTGGCGCGATGCCTGCTTCGATATCTGGGAGGAGGAGCAGGGCCTGCATTACTACACGCTCTCGATCGCCGCTGCGGCGCTCAATGCCGGTGCCGACTGGCTGCAACAGCACGGCAAAGGCGCGCAGGCGCGCGCCGCCGCAACCGAAGCCGAGACCATTCGTCGAGCGCTCGACGGCTACTGGCTCGATGATCAGGGATATTACCGATCGCGAACCCTTGCATCGGGTCAGCGCTCGGCCAAGGAACTCGACATCGCCGTCATTCTCGCCGCACTGCACGGCGCCGGCACCGGGACAGTCCACTCGGTGCACGACCCGCGCATGCATGCCACTCTTGCGCAGTTGGAAGCCCTGTTCGACGCGGCCTATCCGATCAACCACGATCGCCCAGCGTCGCGCGCGCCCGCCATGGGCCGGTATGCTGGCGACGTCTATTATTCAGGCGGCGCCTATTATTTCTCGACTTTGGCGGCCGCAGAATTCTGTTTCCGAGCGGCCATCGGGGTCGCGGCTGCGCGCGAGCTGCGCGAGCGCGGCGACGCTTTTCTGGAGACGGTGCGCAGCTTCACGCCGCCGAGCGGCGACCTGTCGGAGCAGTTCGACCAGAAAACCGGTGCTCAGACGTCTGCCAGGCAGCTCGCCTGGAGCTATGCCGCATTCATCTCCTGCATCGCCGCGCGGCGTGCTGTCACTGCATGAATACCGCCTGCCCGCCGACCGCTCCCGCTTGCCGCGTTGGGCATGCCGGATTATGGTAGCGCCGATCGGTTGCGCCCGATGACAGATCCGCGCCCTATCCAAGGAGTATCTGGCACGCCAGCTGATTCGGAGGAAGAGGACATCGCCAGCGCCGCCGCGTTCGAAGCTGACGAGGCTGCCCATTCGGGCCTCGTAGCTCAGCTGGGAATGATGGTCCGGACCGGGCTGGGCTCCCCGGTGGGCAAGAAGATCTCCTGGCTGATGGTCGGAATATTCCTGGTCGTCGTAGCCACGACTTACGGCCAGATCCGGCTCAACCGTTGGAACAAGCCCTTTTATGACGCCTTGTCGAGGCGCGACTTCAGGGACTTCCTCTACCAGCTGGCGGTTTTCTTCCTGATCGCAGGAATCCTGCTGGTCCTCAATGTGGCGCAGAAGTGGCTGGGTGAGACGCTCAAGGTCAGGATGCGGGAAGGACTGGTTGGCGATCTGATCGAACATTGGATGCAGCCGCGCCGCGCATTCTGGCTCGCCAACGCAGGTCCGATCGGCGCCAATCCGGATCAGCGCATGCACGAGGACGCGCGCCATCTGTGCGAGCTGTCGGCCGATCTCGGCATCGGGCTGCTCCAGTCACTGGTCCTGCTGCTCGCCTTCACCGGCGTGCTGTGGGTGCTGTCGAGTGACTTCTCCTTCCATGTCGCCGGCCGGATCTTCGCAATCCCGGGCTTCATGGTCTGGGCCGCTGTGATCTATGCGGCTGCCGGCTCGCTGATGAGCTACTGGGTCGGGGGCACCCTGATCAATCGCAATGCCGAGCGATACGCGCGCGAGGCCGACCTGCGCTTTGCGCTGGTGCGGGTGAACGAACACGTTGACGGCATTTCGCTGGCTGCCGGCGAGGCTGACGAAAGCCGTCGTGTCGAGTTGCATCTGGCGGCCGTGCTGGCCGCAACGCGCCGGCTGGTTACCGGACTCACCAACCTCACCTGGGTCACCTCGGGCTTCGGCTGGGTAACGCTGGTAGCGCCGATACTGGTCGCCGCACCGCTGTACTTCGCGGGCAAGCTGTCGTTTGGCGGCCTGATGATGGCGGCCGCGGCATTCACGCAGGCGCAATCGGCGTTGCGCTGGTTCGTGGATAACTTCAGTGTCATTGCCGACTGGCGCGCGACATTGCTGCGCGTGGCCAGTTTTCGCCGCGCACTGATCACGACCAACGTGGTGCCGCACGTTGAAAGCCGCATTATCTACGCCGATGGTGAGCCCGGCAGGATCGTCATAGAAAACCTGGAAGTCGCCTCCTCGACCGGCTGCGACGTGCTGCGGGAAAGCAGAGTCATCGTGCGCGCCGGCGAGCGCGTTCTTATTCTCGGGGAACCCGGCACCAACAAGACACAGTTATTCCGCGCGCTGACCGGTCTGTGGCCCTGGGGCGCCGGACGCATCGAGCGCCCGAAAGACGAAGCCATTGTCTACATCCCCCGCGGCACGCCCTACCTGCCGCGCGCCAGTCTGCGCGAAGTACTCGCCTATCCAATGGAGGTCGAGAATTTCCACCCGGATGCGTTCGCGCAGGCCCTGACGCGCCTTGCACTGGATCGTCTGGTGCCGGCTCTGGACACCACCCTGCGCTGGGACCGGGAGCTCAGTGCCGACGAGCAACTCGACCTGGCCTTTGCGCGGGTAGTGCTGCAGGCGCCGCCCTGGATACTCATCGATGACACTCTGCGATCGCTCGACGGCGATACGCTCGAGCGCTTCATGGACACGCTCGCGCACGAACTGCTACATACCGGAGTGATCCATATCGGTGGCGGCCAGGCGCGCAACCCGCTGTTTACGCGCACGCTGCATCTCGCCAAAGCTCCGCCGACACACACGGTCGGCCGCGACGACGCAGCCACGGCGCCGCCCGCCACCCCTCAGCCTGTATCCCCATCCGGCCGATGACGAGATCGCTTCATCTCGTGTTGCTGCTGGCGCTGCTGCCGTCATTGGCACCCGCACAGGAACTCGATCTGCGCCTGCCCGCGGCCGCCACCGACACGACCATGCCCACGGTGCTGCACGATCTGGCCACACGGGTGCTGCCGGTGTATCAGGAGAGCAATCGCGAGCGCTACCTTGCGAATCTGGCGGCGCTGCAGTTCGTATCGGGGGTCTACGCCGCAGCCGACACGACGCGCCAGGAACTGCGCGACTGGCGACGCAGCGTACACGGTGCCTATCCGGCCGACCGCTCGGTGGTCTACGACATCTACATCCACGCCCGCGCCGTCGAGGCAGCCGATCACGTTGCGTTTGCGCAAGCGCTCACGCAGGCGTTCCAGGAAGTGGTGCCGCACCTGAACGATCCCGACGCCTATGCGGTCACCTGGAGCTTGGAGGCGCCTGCGCCAGTCTCGTTGGAGGCGTTGCAAAGGGAATTCGATCGGCTGCGACCGAAAGGTTCAGTGACGTTGCCAGAGGCCGTGGAGCTGATCTGGGCCTATTTTTCGTTCAGCGCCTATCGGAATCTGTGGCCGCTGGTCGATCCGCTGGTCGCCGCCGATGAGAATCGCCGTTACACCACCGAACAGGATGTCCTCATCAAGACCCCCGGCGGGGCGAGCATCTCGGCGATGGTCGTGCGGCCGAAAAACGCCGTCAAGTCGCTGCCTGCGCTGCTCGAGTACACGATCTACGTCTATCCGCAGAACAAAGCCATGGAGTGCGCCGCCCACGGCTATGTCGGTGTGGTTGCATATGCCCGCGGGAAACAGAAGAGCGGTGACAAAGTCGTGCCTTTTGAGCACGACGGCGATGATGCCCGCGCCGTCATCGACTGGATTACCCAGCAGCCGTGGAGTGACGGGCGCGTGGCCATGTACGGCGAGGACTACAGCGGCTTTGCGCAGTGGGCTGCCGCGAAACGCCTGCCGGCTGCCCTCAAGGCGATCGCCAGTTCGGCGACCATCGCCCCGGGCATCGACCTTCCCAGGGAAGGCAACGTCTATCACAACGCCGCGTACCGCTGGGCGCGATTTGTCACCGACACCGCGGGTCTGGACGAGGAGATCTATCGCGAGGACGCGCACTGGCGCTGGCTCGATCAGACCTGGTACACCAGCGGTCAGTCCTATTGGGATCTGGCGCACATCTATGGCCGGCCCAATGCCGACTTTCGGCGCTGGCTCGGACACCCGAGCTACGACGGCTACTGGCAGAAGATGATCCCGTATCGGGATGATTTCTCGCACATCAACATTCCGGTGCTGACCACGACCGGATATTTCGACAGCAGCCAGGAAGGCGCGCTCTACTACCTCACCGAACATTACCGCTTCAATCCGAAGGCCGACCACACGCTGCTGATCGGACCCTACGACGAGGTTGCGATGCAGCGAGGTCCGCTGCCGGTGCTTGAGGAGTACCAGGTCGATTCGGCCGCTCTGATCGACATTCACGAGCTGCGATACCAATGGTTTGATTACATCCTCAAGGGGGCGGCAAAACCGGCCCTGCTCCAGGATCGCATCAACTACCAGGTCATGGGGGCAAACACCTGGGAGCACGCGCCGTCGATTGACTCGATGGCCAATGGATCGCTCAGATTCTATTTCGACCCGGCCCCCGCAAGCGACGTGCACCGGCTGGCGGTCAAGATGAGTTCCAGGACCACGTACATTCGCCAGAGCGTCAACCTGGCCGATCGCAGCGACGCGGGCTGGATGCCGCCGTCCGCGCTGATAAGCAAAAACCTCTCGCTGCACAACGCCGTGGAATTCATCAGCGATCCGTTTCCCCAGCCGCTCGAGGTCAGCGGCCTGCTATCGGGAGTGCTGGATTTCACGCCTAACAAGATGGACATGGACGTCACGATCGCACTGTACGAGAGGCTGCCGAGCGGTGAATACCTGCGGCTGTTCGATCCGCCGTACACGTTTCGCGCCAGCTACGCGCGGGATCGCAGTCATCGTCATCTGCTGCAGGCCGGCGTGCGCCAGCAGTTGAGTTTCAGGAGTGAGCGCCTGACAAGCCGCAAGTTCCAGGCGGGCAGCCGATTGGTCATGGTCATCGGCATCAATAAACGAGCCGATCAGCAGATCAACTACGGCACCGGAGGAGACGTCAGCGACGAATCGGTAGCCGATGCGACGGTCCCATTGAAGATCCGTTGGTATGGAAGCAGCTTTATCGATATCCCGACGAGACAATAACTGCCTTGCTGCTGGGCTCAGCCGGCTTGCGGCAGCCTGAGCAGCCCGCTCGCTGACAGATCGACGACGTTGGCCGCGGAAGCGCGAAGCTTCGACGTCAGCAGCAACTCCTCAACCCTGCGGGTCAGATCGGCCATCACCGGCAACAATTCGTCACGTGTGACCGGGGGGGACAGCAGGTAGCCCTGCAGATACATGGCACGATGGCCGAGCAGCAGGGCAAATTGCTCGGGCCGCTCGACCCCTTCAGCCGTGACCTCCAGACCCAGCCCTTGACACAAACCGATGATAGCGCGCGCGATAGCCGCCGAACGCGGGCTGGTGTCGATGCCAGCTATCAGGCTGCGGTCGAGCTTGATGCGGGTCAGCGGAAGCTGCTGAAGTGAAGCCAGGGACGAGTATCCGGTGCCGAAGTCATCCAGCGCAATTGCCACCCCATGCGCCCGCAGACATTTCAATGTCTCGATGGTCGCTGGGCCCGTCTGCAGCACGGTTTCGGTCAGCTCGATCTCGATGCATCGAGCCGGCAGGCGATACTCCTGCAACAGCCCCCGCAGGCGATCGACGAAGCGCTGATCGATGAGCTGGCGCGGCGAAACGTTGATCGCGACGCGAGCCGCGGGCCAGGAGCCATGGTGCCAATGCGCTGCGGTTTCGATCGCCGAGCGCAGCACCCAGTCGCTGATCTCCATGATCAGCCCCGATTCCTCGGCAATGCCGAGAAACTGGCCGGGCATGGCATAGCCGCCGTCCGGCATCCGCCAGCGAATCAGCGCCTCCACCAACGCCGTCTCCAGTGTCTCAACATTCACCTCCGGCTGGAATACGAGTTCGAATTCGCCTCTTTCGATGGCTCGACGCAACCCCTGCTCCGTGGTGAACTTGGCCGATGCAGCCGCAAACAGGTCGGGCGTGAATACACAAAGCTGGCTGCGCCCCAAGGCCTTGGCCCGAAACAGCGCAGCATCCGCAGCCCTGAGCAGCGCTTCGGCCTCGCGTCCATGTTCCGGGTAAATGCTTGCTCCGACACTGACGCTGACAATAAGCTCGCGACCGTCGACCGCCAACGGTGTCTGGAAAGCCTGCACCACCTGCAGGCCTGCCGCCCTTATGTCGTCGAGGCTGTGCGCGCGCTCGTACACAATCGTGAACTCATCGCCACCGAGCCTTGCGGGATAGCCGAAGTTTCGCGTGCTGTCCTGCAGGCGCTGCGCCAGGCTGACCAGCACACGGTCGCCGAACTCGTGGCCCATGCTGTCGTTGATATACTTGAAATTGTCGACATCGAGGAAGAACACCCCTACGAGGCAATTCTCGGCATGAGCCCGCTCGATCGCGGCATGGAGCAGCACAAAGAGTTCCCGCCGATTGGGCAGGCCGGTGAGCGGGTCGTGTTCGGCAAGTTCCTGAAGCTGGTGGGTGCGCTCCGCCACCTTGGATTCCAGACCCTGTTGATATTCCCGAGTGGCGAGATGCGCTGAAGCCAGCTGGTCCGCCATGTCATTGAATGCGACCGCAAGCGTATCGAGCTCCCTGATGCCGCCGCGTGCGACTCGAATGCTGCTGTCCCCTTTGGCCAATCGCGCAGTCGCAGTGAGCAGACGGCGCACCGGCCTGACGATGCTCAATATGGTGCCCAGCGATATGCACACCAGCAGAAGCAGTACGCCGACACTGATCCACGCTATCAGCACGCGCTTGGCATGAGCTTCGGGTGTCTGTGTGGTGACCGATCGCGTCTCGAGCACAGGCGTAGCAAGCGCCGGCTGATCACTCACGACGTCCACAGCTGGCCTGCCTGCGGCCCGCGGCAGCCTCACCGCCGCGGCCGGGCTTCGTTTGGCCGCGGCAGCAACCACCACCGGTGATGCGATCTTTGCTGGCATCATCGCCGCAACGCTCGACTTCTCCTGCAACAACGCCTGGCTGCGAACCCGGAGTTGCTCGTTCAACGCCAGCATGGACTCGCCCACAGCGGCCAGTTGGGTCAGATCGTCCCGCGCGGCGGTGAACCATTGATCCCCTTGTGATCGTCGGAACCCCTTATCATTCTCATCCAGGGTCTTGGCGGCAGCCTGTTCACTGCTCAACAGCGGCACCATCTCCGGCGCGTCCGCGCTTTCCGCCGAGCCCAGTACGGCGGCACTGCGCCGCAATTCATCGAGCTCGGCGCGCAGCTGCAGAAGCGATTGACGCGCAACCACACGCCCGAAGATCTTCCAGGCGTCAGCCATCGAGGCGTTGACCCGCGCATTCAGCGCCTCAAATATGGTCGAGAACTTGAGCAACACGATGCGGCGGTTGTCCGCCATTGCAACTAGGTCGTCGCCGTGTTCCCTGTGAGCATTCACAGCGGCGGTCAGCGTACTGAAGGGCTTGCCGGAGATCGACGCGGCTTGGGTTGTGAAAGCTGCAGAAGCGCGATCCAGATCGGCGCTGGATCGTTGGTATTCCGACGCCGATTGCTCCGAGTTGGCTTTGACGCGATCCTCTGCGGCGCGTGTATAGCGGTCGAGCGCTGCGCTCAACGCGTCAGACGTGATCTCGCGCCGCTCGACGACGATCTTCGGGGGCGGCGGTGGTTCAACAACAGCTGGCGGTGGTGCCACCGGCGCTGCGGCAACGACCGGCGATGCCGGTATCTGCGTTATTCGCTCGACCAGCACGCCTTGCACAACGATCAGATTGGCAGCCACGACCAGCGCGGCTACGCCGATAAACGCGGCCACCAGACGCGCCGCAATTCCAAATCGAAGGCCTGCCCCGATTACTCTCCAACGCCGTTTGATGGCTTGTCCAAAAAATCGGAGGCCTGTCTCGACTACTGACCAACGCCCTTTGATGGCTTGTCCAAAAAATCGAAGACGTGGCCCGACTACTGACCAACGCCCTTTGATGGCTTGTCCAAATCGGAGGCCTGCCCCGACTACTCTCCAACCCCCTTTGATGGCTTCTCCAAATTGGAGGCGTGGCCCGACCACAGACCAACTCCGTCTAATGGCTTGACGGAAAGACGCCAGCGCCGAGAGCATTGAATGCCAATACCGGCCCGCCGCACTCATATTGCCTCGACTGACTTGTTGGGAGCGACCACCAGTGTGCGGTTGGGATAGTTTCAGTACGAGCGAGTTGCGCTGAAATTGTGTGGTCGGTCCGGTGCCAGTTCATGGGAAAAGGAGGGGCGATTGGACTCAAAACGCCCAATTTGCCATAAGCCGGGTAATGCCACCGGTAGCGACCGGAATGATCGACCGGCGCCCGGGGGTGTGTAATTTATGCGCGCCGCTGCAGCGCGCAACTCGAAGCACGTCTTGAAGCACGTCAGCGCCGCCAATCTGCCCGCGAAACATCAGGCATGGGCGGCCCGGCAGAAGCGCCCGCGTCAGTTACAGGGCTCGATCGGCTTGAGTTCGACCCGACGGTCGAGCACGTCGCTTGCATCGTCACGTCCGGTGCCGATCAGATTCTCGCGCGAACCCACGCCGGTGGCGACGGTGCGCTTCTTCAGCGGCGCCTCATCGCCTTCCAGCCGGGACTGAACGTACTCGGCGCGCAGCTGCGACAGGCTGTCATTCATTGCCGCCGGGCCGGTCGGGCTGGTATGGCCGGTGATCTGAAGGCAGGCCTGGCTGGCTACCGCCTGCGTGGCAATCTGCTGCAGCCACATGCCGTAGCTGGCGCTGAACTTGTTGTTGTCGGTCACGAACCTGACCGAGCCGGGCCGAAACAGGAACTTCACCGCCAGGCGCTTCTTGCGCAGCCCGTAGTCCACCAGGTCACGGAACGCCACCGTCGCCTGCTCGGTGCGTCCAAGCTTGAGTAGCGTCAGGTAGATGCCGTTGTACACGCGCAGCTGATCCCCGGCGGGGGTCTTGCGGGCAGTGGTGTACAGATCCAGCGCCTCGGCATAGCGCCCCTGGTCGTAGGCGTCCCCGGCTTCGCTGACCAGAGCGGCCGCGAGCAGCCCGTCAAAATATTCCGGCTTGATCGGATCGCCGACCTTGCTGGCCTGACAGGTGGCGACATAGGCCTGCACGTTGGGATCGTCGGTCCACACCGGACTGTCGCCGAACACCGCGGTCGGGGTCGAATCGGCATCGGCGATGCGTGACCGTGCCACCGACTTGGCCACGATTTTCCCGCTCTTGAGATCGCCCATGACGAGGCAGAAGCGATAGGCATCGCGCTCGCCGCTGGTCTTCATCTGGGCATTCACCGGCGTGAAGGTGCCCACCAGTACGCGCGGCTGCTGCCTCAGGCTCTCGGGCGTTATGCGCTGCACCGCGTAATTCGGAAAGTCCCTCTTGACGATGCCGACGATCCGATCCTGGATGCTCTGCGTGGCCGTGGACTGATAGCCGGTCATGCCGTCGACCAGCGGATCGATCACGACCATCGCAGCGCCCGAGTCCGGTGCGGGCGCATTGGTGAACACCGCGTGGGCTGCGTTGGCGACCGCCTCATCGAATGCTAGGACCGGCGGTGGCGGTGGCGGTGGTGGCGGCGGCGCAGCAGCGGGCGGCGCAGCAGCAGGCGGCGGCGCGACAGACGGCGGGGTTGCGGGCGCAGGCGCGCCGCCCGCAGGCGGCACCGACACCGGGTGGCCCGAATCCTCGAGCGGAGGTGCCAGGGTACAGCCCGCACCCAGTGCACCGATCGCGAGCACCGCTAATACCTCGCGCCTGGCACTATTGACAGTTCTGCCTGATGTACGCTCTTTGTTCTTCATTGAGTGTTTCCCCTAACTGAGCACTTTCCAGGATCGAATCGCACCGTGCCCCCCACTGTTTCTTCGGCGCCGCCGGAAGCGGGCTCGTGACCGGCGTGGCTGCAGCAGCCGGCTTTGGCGGCGGGTGCTGCAGCGACGATGCCGATTTTGCCCGATTGGCCGCCAGGCCGGCGAATTCGCCGCGTGGGTATTTCTTCAGATAGTCCTGGAAATCGGCCGCGTCCCTGCTGTCCTTGATCGATTCCCAGTAGGCCAGTTCGATCTGCTTGGGATCAGAGCTGGCCGGCTGCGAGCCGGTGGCGGCCATCGTTGCGGCTGGAGTCTGGCTCGCCCTCGGCGGAATGAAATAAAAATCGCCGGTGAACTGCGAATAATATCCCGGGGTCTGGGAATGGTCGACGCTGCGGGCCAGCTGCACCACCTGATTCCGAACGTCGTGGATGACCTGGTCGAAAGACAACCCCGGGGTCTTCATTTCCTTGATCAACACGCGTGTGAACACACCATTGGGATCCTTGTCGCGGGGACCCAGATTATCCAGCGCTTCCTGGCCGGCTCCGGCCGAATACAGCACTGCCTGACCGTCGGCCGCCATGACGGGTGCCAATCCACGGGTGCGAAGCGCCCGACCGTTGCTCTTGAAAGGATTGTCACGGCAGGCATCGATGATCGCCAGCGTGAATCGGGCCTTCTGGTCCTGCATGTCATCGAGCACGCGTTGCAACGAGATCGAATCGTCCTTGAGCTGATCCGGATTCTCCCCCGCGGTATCCACCGGAATCATGTAGTTGTTGCCTTCGAGTTGTACCCCATGACCGGCGTAATAAAAGATGACCTCGTCGCCTCCAGCCACGTCGTTCTTGAACGTGCGAATCGCCGCTTTCATGGCCTGCTGGGTCAGATCCTGTCTAAGGGTGACCTTGAAGTCTGTCGCCTTCAGCGCATCGGCAACGGCGCTGGCATCGGCACGCGCATTGGTCAATGGGTCGGCGTGTTGATAGCTGTCATTGCCGATCACCAGCGCCAGTCGCCTTGCATCGACCGGCGCTACGAACGAGAGCATCGTCGCTGCGAGCAGCGCAACGCCGCGGCGAACTGTCGGCGGTGCCACCTTTACCGTGTGTCCTCCTGTCGTTCTGTGTGGCAACGGTCTGCGCCCATCGGCTAGCCAACCGGGCATTCGTCGCCGAATGCGAACGGCGCGTGCGCCAGCGCCGCATCCGGAGCACGGAACGCCTGACGAAAAGTAAACCCATCGGGCGTTGGCCCGTGCTCGCGCAGCAGCGCCAGTTTCTGCAGTGCCTCGGTTATCGCCGGCCGGTGACCCTTCGACACCCACCACAGCACCACATACGCGCTCGAGCGTTCGAACCACTCCTTGCGCCGACGCATGATCTGCGCATGAGCCGACCGATACACAAAGGCGTTCAGCGCGGCAACGTCGTGCCAGACCGATAGGTTGATCAGGCTGGCCTCGCCCAGCGGTCGCAGCGCCGTCGCATCGCCTGCATCGGTCTGAAGGCGCCACACGAAGCCGGGCGAGTTTTCAGCCAACGCGTTGATTCTATCCAAGTTTGCCACGAAATCGGCCATCCCCGCGGACTGCAGGGGGAATTTCATTGTCGCGACGTTGAGCTGCGCGAGTTGGTACTGCGACATTGGGGTCCCGTTGCGCCTGCCGCCCAGCAGCCAGTGCCGAGAATGCGCGCCGTCGAGGATATCAGGACGGGGAAAATCGGTAAAACCGAGCGGCAGGAACACTACTGTTGCCTGCTCATCCCTTTTGCAACAGACTTGCGCCAAGCCCCATTTGGTTTGCAACTGCGCAGGTTAGGGTGTGCGGTTTTCCCTCGGACTCTGCGCACTATTGATCTTCCTGCCGGCCACGTGCTGTGTGGCTGCCGAGACGCGCATTGCGTTGATCATCGGCAACAGTGATTATGCCAACGCGAACCTGAAGCTGTCCAACCCGGCCAACGATGCCGCCGCGATGCAGCGCGCGCTGAAAGCGGCGGGCTTCGAGACCATCGTCAGGCTCAATGCCAGGCGGCTCGACTTCTATCGGGCAGTGGACGAATTCAGCGCCCGAATCGGCCGTGACCAGCATGCGGTGGGGCTGTTCTATTACGCCGGACATGGCGTTCAGGCGGAAGGCACGAACTACCTGATCCCGGTAGACGCCGACATCCAGTCCGAGGCTGACCTCGATGCCAATGCCTTCGATGCCGGCAGGGTCCTGCGTGCCATGAAGACCGCGCAGAACGAGATGAATATCGTGATCCTGGATGCCTGCCGCGACAATCCGCTGCCCAAGACGCGCGGCATCGAGCGCGGGCTTGCACGGATGGACGCGCCCAGCGGGACCTTCATTGCCTATGCAGCGGCGCCCGGTCAGAGCGCCCAGGACGGTACCTCCGGAACCAACGGCGTGTTTACCGGGGAATTGGTGAAGGCGATGGCCGAGACAGGTGTGCCGCTGGAGCAGATGTTCAAGAAAGTCATCGCCGGCGTAAAGGCAGACACGCATGGCGCTCAGCAGCCGTGGTCGGAAGCCTCGATCCAGGGCGACTTTTATTTCCATGCGGGCGAGCCAAGCCCCGCCACGCGCGCCCAGACGACGCCGATCGAACCGCCCAGCGCCAGTCACGCACAGTCGGCCGATGAAATCGCCGCCTACAAGGCTGCCGAAGCCAGCAATACGGTGGCGGGCTGGCAGATATTCAAGCGCAACTACCCCAATAGCGCCTACGCCTCCACCGCCGACATCAGGCTCGCCACGCTCTCGCAACCGCGTGTGCCGGCGCCTGCACAGCGCGATGCGCAGCCGGCACCCCAGTCGCCCGCCAGGTCCGAGGTCGTCGACCCCGCCGTGGTCGGGACCTTCGAACTCGACGGCGTCGTTGACGACTACGATCAGCACGCGATCGTGACGATCACGGCGGACGGCCGCTGCCATCTGCTGGTCACGCGGGAGGAGAATGGCACCTCCCAGGCAGCCTTCGGAGTGTTCCGAACGACCGCCGCCAAGACTCACCGCGTTCGAACCGGCACGCTACGGGCGGTGGGTACCAATGCGATTGAGGTTACCAATTCGGCCGGGTCGGCCATCTTCCAGCCCGAGCAGCCGGGCGCTCCCGTCAATCGGCTCAATCCGGTCATGCTCGGGACTTGGCACGGCAGCATCGTACTCGCCGGCGTCAACTGGAGCATGACCGAGCAGAACAGTGCCAACGGTGCCTTCGAATTCAAGGCGCAGACCGAGGACAGCGGCAGCTGCTCCTATGCCAATAATCAATGGCACACCAACTCCACGATCACCGGGCACTCCGACGCGGGAACCTACCGCGTGATCGACGCGCGCGAGGTCGAATTCAGCGGCAGCCAGGGTAGCGCAGTCTGGAAGCGCCGCTAGGGAAAACCGGCTACCCAATGTGGATGCGCAGTGCGTTGTGCCCGGCCGCCAGCCGCTCGCGTAGCGTCGCCACGGCAATGAGTGCCGCGCCGGGGCGATGCGGGTTCGGATCGCGGTCGAAATTCACCGCCTGTCCGTTCAGCACGATCTCGTTGACGCCGCAGCCGGCAGCGCCGATTCGATAGCTGACGTCAATCGGGCGCCCCATCAGCCACGTCTGCACGCGCAGGCCGTCGAGGGCGCCAGGTATCACGGGGTCTACGCGCACTACCTGCGACTCGCAGCTCAAGCCCAGAAAGCAGCGCACGATGAGGCCGAGTGCGATGCCCGCCCCGCTCGAATACACGCGCCAGCCGCCATCGAGCGCCACCGAGCCTTGCGCCACCCGCTGGTATTCGGCACTTGCCTGGTAGCGATCTTCGAATGCCGCGTCGGAACTGGAGTAATAGCAGTTCGCCTGGCGCAGCGTCGCAGCCGGCACGATCGAGCGGATTGCGATCGGATTGGCCTGGCCCAGGGCATGGAGGAAGCCGTCCGCGTCGCCGATGTGCGCCAGCGCCTGCGCATAGCGCAGATGCGCATGCGTGTACATCAGGCCGATTTCGCGGCCGAAAAATGTTGCCGTCTCGGCCCGCTGGAAGATCGTCTGTGGGCCGCCGTGGTAAGGCATCGGCCGGTCGAACAGGCGCACGCCGTCCGCGGCACTCAAGTGCGCGTCGATCAGCTGTAGGTGCTCGCGCACCTGTGCTGGCGTCAGCATATCTTCCAGAATCGCGTGGATCATGGCCAACACGCTGTAGCGCACGCCGGTGGTAGCATCGCATGGATGCAGCAGGTAGCGCACACTGCCGCCGTCTTCGAAAATGGCGTAGCCGGCGAGCACGCCGTGTACCAGCAACAGCCGCTGAAAATCCTGCCGCACGGACCCGGCCCGCATCTCCAATCGCGCGGCATCGACCGCCTGGCCGATGACGCGCAGTCCGCGCGCTAGCGTGTTCAGCGTCTTGAATTGCAACGTCACGGTCCAGGCGCTGCACATGTGATCGCGCAGTGCGGGGTCGACCGGTTGCAGCGAGTCGTTCCAGTCGCCATGACCATAGGCGGCCAGCGCGGTGCCTGCAATGACTCGCTTGTCGATCAGCGCGAGCGCACGCTCGACGTGTTGCCACAGCGACGCCCGCTCTCCCAGTTGCTCGCCGCGCGGGTCGAAGAATGGCAGCGGTTCATCCAGCACAGCGCCATCTCCGGTGGCGATCAGATACTCGCCGAGCACCAGCAGCGGCCAGAAGACGATATCGCCGTGCGAATCCCCGGCGCGGATGCCACGCTCACGCTCGAAGAACATGAACCACTGCGGCCAATCCCCATCAGCGTTTTGGGCGCGCATCAGGCGTAACAGAATGTCGCGGATCGGTGCTACCCGCCCCAGCGCCAGCAGCATCTCCACCGGTCCCTGGCACACGTCGCGCGTGCCCCAGCCGCCACCGGAGAATTGCTCCAGACCTCGCGGCGCGAGGTAATGCACCAGCGCATTGTGGGTGTACCAGGGCAGAATATCGGCCATCCGAGCGACCTGTTCGGCGCCTGGGCTGGCCGCGCCGACACTCATCGGTAGCGCCGGTATCAACCGGTGACCGGATGGGACTCGCTGCGGCGTCTGGGTTGCTTCGGCGACCAGGTGTCCGCGGATACGCAGTCCTATCGATCGGGACGGCGCCGTCACGATGCATAAGTAGGGCTGGCGGCGCGATCGGCCGTCGATGAACAGCAGCTCGTCGCCGCCGACACGTTCAAAGTCCGTTCCGGCATCGGCAGCGAGGAGAAAACTACCGTCCGGAAATCGACCTGCAAGTTCGCTGCCGGCCGGCGCGACGACGACGATATCTTTGCCCTCGCGCCGCCACTGTGCCGGTCCCGGCGCGCTGCCGTCATCGCCATCGAGTGCCATGTGGTGCGAGATCAGGAATCGCACCGCTGCGCCGGAGATGACATGAATCGACAGCGTCAGCTGGTGCGGTTCGCTGCGCGCCTCGGAGCGAACTTCGATCACACCGTGCTCATGGCTATAGAGCCAGCGGCAGGCGTCGGGTGAGATCTCGAACGCGGAAGGCACGTGAAGCAGCCGCCAGCCGCCGCCGGTATCGGCGAACACCCGCTGTCCGTGCGAACGAAACAGCCCCAGATAACTGCGCACCGTGGACAAGAGGCGATTGATGCTGACGTGTCCCTGCGTGAGCAGCGAGTGAAACACACCGCTCATCCACACCGTCGAGGTCAGCGCGCTCTCGTCCGGTGTCAGGTGGCGACCGGTACGCAGCATATGCCCATGCGGGCGCTGCACGCGCAGCTCCTTCGCGCGCAGCACCACGTGGCGATCGCCGCCGTGAAAGAAGGACAGCGGCTCGCCGTGCTGGTCGAGCTCCGGGTGACGCCATTGCGACCCGAACAGTGTACGCAGCTGCTCGGCGTCGAGATCGCTGCCATTGAGCAGCGGCGCCGAGCTGAACAGCGTCGCGGCGCTGGCCACGCCGGCAGGGGTCGCAGCTATGGTCGCGAGCGGCACTGCCTCCGCCAGTGCCAGCGTCTCGCTCACGTGCTCAAGGTCCGGCGCCGAGCTCGCCTCCGGGTGATCCGCCAGATACCTGCCGAAGAACCCGGCGGCGGCGCTGCTTCCCGGATTGAGCATCATCGGCGCGTCGCGAATGACCACCATGGCGTGTTCGTGCTGCAGGCGCCGGCCCGGCAGCTCGCCGGCAAGCCCCACCGGGACGTCACCGGCGCGACTTGCGAGCCCATGAAATTGCATCGCGTCGGTGGCGAATGAGGTCGCCGCTCGCAGCGAACCGATCAGGCACCACGGATTGCGGCGATCGGCCGCAAGATTCTGCCGTGAGGCGACCACCAGTCCGCGCGCCGGGTGGCGCAGCGGCGTATGGTCGATATACTGACTCACGTAGTACTCGTTCATGCGCAGCGCGCCGTAAGGTGCCAGCGCAATATCCTGTGCGTAGGTCAGATCCAGCAGCTGCGCCGTCGGGTTGGTGTTCTCGAGCCGCACCTGCCAGAACCAGGCAGGCAGGTCACCGGCGAGCACCAGGGCGATCGAATAGTGAATGCCGCACCAGGTGCCGGTGCCCACCGGCAGGCCGGTGGCCGGATCGGCATGAAAGTGACTGCTACTGCGCGGTCCCAGCAGCGGTGTCCATTGCATCGTATCCGCGTGACTTCGCAGGTACAGATTTGTCGGGCCGCCCTCGAGCTCATTGCCGACGAACAGCATCAGCGCGATCGGATCGCAATCGAGGCGGCGCAGCGAGCCGTTGGCGTTGAAGTCGGCGCGCAACCCCGAGCGGCTCGTCAGGCTCATTGCGCTCGGGTCGATCAGTGCCTGCGCCATCCTGTGCTTATCCCCCGCCGGCGGCGCGGCGTTCCAGGTCGAGTAGTTCGATCGTATCGGCCACGGCAGCGAAACGCCAGCGGATAGCGCGCCAGTGCTTGACAGGTATCCAGTATCCTGGAATATATTTCCTGTTAAATGGATATGGCCGGCCGCGACATCAATCTTCGAATCGCCGCACAGGCGCGCAGCCTGCGCGCAGCGATGGGACTGTCGCTGCAGGTGCTGGCTACCCGGAGCGGAGTGAGCCGCTCGATGATCTCGCTGATCGAGCGTGGCGAGGCCAGCCCCACGGCAGTGGTATTGGAGCGCCTGGCCTTCGGGCTTGGGGTACCCCTGGCGCGGCTGTTCGATCCGCCCGCCGATCACGGTGGCACCCCGCATCCGGTCGCACGACGTGCGCAGCAACCCCAGTGGCGCGATCCGGCCTCGGGCTACCTGCGGCGCAACGTGTCACCTCCGCATTGGCCCTCCCCCATCAAGATCGTGGAGGTAGACTTCCCGGCCGGCGCCCGCATCGCCTACGAGACCGGCTCGCGCATTCCGCCCGTGTATCAACAGCTGTGGCTGTTGACCGGGCGGCTACAGGTGACGCTCGGCGATGAGCAGCATCGGCTCGATGCCGGCGATTGCCTGGCCATGCTGCTGGACCGGCCTACCGTGTTCGCCAACCGCACCCGCCATCCGGCGCGCTACATCGTGGTGATCAGCGCTGACATACCCTGTTTGGAACGGCCGGCGTGAGCGCTGCGGGCTTTCGCATCCGCACCATGGGTCATGAGCCTCAGCTTGCGCCAGCGCTGGCCGAGGTCCTCATCGACTGCGTCGATGGCGGGGCTTCGGTCAGCTTCATGTGGCCGATACCACACCACAGGGCGCTGCTGTTCTGGCAGGGCGTGATCGACAGCGCGCAGCGCGCTGAGCGCATCGTGCTGGTGGCCGAAGACATGGCCAGCGGTGCGATCGTGGGTACGGTGCAGGTGGTATTCGCCGTGGCCGATAACCAGCCGCACCGTGCCGACCTGGCCAAGATGCTGGTAGTGCGCCGCGCACGCCGGCGCGGCCTCGGCACGGCGCTGTTGCAAGCGGCCGAATGCGCCGCGCGCGACGCCGGAAAAACACTGCTGGTGCTCGATACCGTGACCGACGGCGATGCCGAACGCCTCTACGCCCGGCTGGGCTGGCAGCGCGGAGGCGTCATTCCCGGCTACGCGTTGTGGCCGAACGGCGGCCTATGCGACACCACCTACTTCTACAAGGCGCTTTCTACAGGGCGCTGACCCGCGACCGCTAGTCGCGAAAATTCTCGAACTGCAGCGGTAGATCGATTTCGCACTTGCGTAGCAGTGCGATGGCGGACTGCAGGTCATCGCGCTTCTTGCCCGTTACCCGCAGCTTGTCGCCGTTGATCTGCGCCTCGACCTTGAGCTTGGCCTGCTTGAGGCTCGCCACGAGTTTCTTGGCTGTTGCCTGCTCGATGCCCTGCCTGATGGTGATCTGGCGGCGCGCCTCGCTCAGGTTCACCTCGACGTCGCCGAGTTCGAGGCTGCGCGGGTCGATGCCGCGCGCTGCCAGGCGCAGCCTCAATATGTCGAGCAGCTGATTGAGCTGGTATTCGCTCTGTGCAAACTGCGAGATCAGGTACTCCTGCAGTTCGAAGCGCGCGTTGGTGCCGCGCAGATCATAGCGCTTGGCAACCTCGCGATTGGCCTGATCCACGGCATTGGAAAGCTCATGCGAGTCAACCTTGGAGACGGCATCGAAATACGGCATGGCTGTCGAAACACTCTCACCGGCAAGCGCCCCTGTGCCGGCTCATTCCAGCCCGCCGGGCGTGGCTTGTCAACGAAGCTGCTCGCGCCGGAATACGCGGCTGACAGCGCCCGCCGATCAGCGCTCGACGAATGCCTTCAGCCTCGACAGCGACTGATCCCATTGCTCGGAGACCAGATCGAGGTATTTGCGAAGGTTCACCAGCGGCTGCGGATCGAGTTGAAAGCGACTTTCCCGACCGCGGCGACGGCTGTGCACGATGCCGGCACTCTCGAGTACTCGAAGATGCCTGGTGATCGCCTGTCGGCTGAGCACCGAGTCCTGTGCCAGCTGGGAGATCGACCGCGGCTGGCCGCCACACAGCTTGGCGACCAGCGCCAGACGCGTCCTGTCGCCCAGCGCGGCGAAGATCGGCGCCTGATCGTGCCGCCGTGTTCCCGTGGCGCTACGTCCCGGATACGACATGGCGTTCAATGTTCTTCACCTGCTGCGCCCAGCCGCCGTCGTTCATGCGAAAGGCCTCGAGCCGGCGCTGCGGCGGCAGCTTGTCGAAGCCGGATTCCGTGACGATCAACAGCGTGCCGCCGGCCGATTTCTCCAGCCTGAACTCGACCAGTGTAGGGGTCTCGGCCGAGTAGTCGGCGTTCGGATCGATGGCATAGGGGTGCCAGGTGAATGAAAACAGTCGCTCGGGTTCCATCTTTTGCACTACCACCTCCCACATCAGGTGCTCATAGCCCGGGTAGGTAATCGGGCCGCGCGTGACCTGACCCACGACGAACGGGTCCTGCGGCTTGACGCCGAACCATTGGCCGAACTCCTGGGAATCCGTCAGCGCGCGCCACACTCGCGACACAGGCGCCTTCAATTCAATGCGCTTCTCGATGCGATCGTTGATATTATGCAACCTCCTCGTTGCACTTTATCGCCTGGGCCGCCAGAAGCGCAACCATTTTGTTGCTCTTTACAATCGACCAGGACGCCGCCGGTCGGTCGAATTGTCGGATTGCCGCCGCCAACGCAGACTTAAGGCCCTGACCCGAATCCGGGGAGACTGCCATGCAAGCATCGGTTTTTGTCGGCACCAGTCTCGACGGCTTCATCGCCCGCTCCAATGGCGCCTTCGATTTTCTGCCCACCGGTGGTGGTGAACCGCACGGCTACGAGGAGTTCATGGCCACGGTGGATGCCCTGGTGATCGGCCGCAACACCTATGAGACGGTGCTCGGTCTGGACGCCTGGCCCTACGGCCCCAAACCCGTCGTCGTCCTCAGCACCCGCTCACTCGCGCCCGCGCCGGTCGAGGCGGTGGTCGAACGCATGTCGGGGCAGCCGGCCGACATCGTGTCGGTACTGGCCGCGCGAGGCATCCGGCATATCTACGTCGACGGTGGACGCACCATCCAGGCGTTCCTTCGCGCCGGGCTCATTCAGCGCCTCATCATCACGCGCGTACCGGTACTGATCGGCAGCGGCATCGCACTGTTCGGTGCCACCAGCGGCGACATCGCCCTAAGGCACATCGCGACGCACCAGTACGCGAGCGGACTGGTCAAAAGCGAGTACCAGGTGATCGGCGCTTAGTTCGATGGTGCCTTGGGCGCGATGATCTCATCCAGGCGATCGGTGGTTCCGGCAACCCGCGTCAGATGCGGATACATCGGGCCGCCGTGGTAGTCGAGCCTGACGGTCATGTAGCTGTCCAGGTTCTGCACCAGGATCTCGATCGGGGCCTTGCTGCCCTGAGCCGCCTTCAATTCCTCGTCAACGCGCTCGACGTCGAACTTGCGGCCATTGATCGCGAGCAGCTTCATGCCGGGTGCAAGCCCGGCGGTGAATGCCGGGCCGTTCCACAGCACATCCATCACCTTGCCCTCATTGTCCGGGCCGGTACTTACCACCAGGCCGAGCGAATAGCTCAGGTCGAGAAACTTGCGCGTCTTGCCGCGCGCCTTGAAATTCGCGCTCGGCTGATCGCTATAGCTGAGCGCCCAGCCCCCTCGCGTGAGGCCCCCGAGCGGCGCCGGCGCATCGTGACTGTCCAGTCGGCTGCGCAGGAATCCCGCCCAGTCATGCGGCTGCACCGCATTGAGCGCCTTCACGACATCTTCGACGCTATAGGGCTTGACGACGAAGCTGCCATCGTCGATGCCGTAGAAGGCGCGCACGAAATCATCCAGCGATCGGCGCCCGCCCGACAGCTCCCGGATGGTGGTGTCGACATCCAGCCAGATCAGCTCGCCCTCATCGTAGAAGTCAACGCCGCGACGCCAACTGGCCCAGTCCATTGGAACGTAATACAGCAGCTGCGCCTCATCGGCGGTGTCCTGCAGGTTTCGCCACACACGGCCGGGCCGGCGATCCATGCCGGCGGCCATCTGCGCAAGCTGCTCGCGATACTGTTCGGCGGTGCAGATGCCGGAGCGTGCGGTCAGGACATTGCCCAGGTATTCGGTCAGGCCCTCGTATACCCACAGCAGCTCGTCACGCATCGGAACATTGAAATTCGGCGTTGCCAGTCCGGCGGGCCGGCGGAACTTGCCGTTCCAGGAATGCACATACTCGTGCGGCAGCAGACCCCCGCCCGCCAGGTAGGTGTCGGGGTCGGTGAAGAACTTTGCGTACAGGCGATCGTCGCTCGACTGCGAATGCTCGAGTCCAAAGTGGCCGGTGTTCTCCGACAGCGTGAACAGGAAGTCGTAGTGCTGATAGTGGTGCGCACCGAACAGCGCCTGGGCCTGCGTGACCAGATTGCGGTGTGCCTGCAGCTGCGGGTCGGTGAGCGTGAGATCGCTGGCGTGGTCGGCGACCAGATCAAGGTGCACCGGCACGGCGGCGCCGGGCGCCAGATCGATCCGGGCAAAGTACTGTCCGGTAATCAGCGGCGAATCCACCAGCTGCTCGAGCGACACCGCATCGAAGTCGATGCCGGCGTTGTTCGACGCGCTGCTCGACAGCGCCGTAGCAAAGCCCCACCCCGCCGGCAACTGCACCCGCGGGCGCACCGTGATATTGCGCACCGGGTAACCGGCCGGATAGAACAGCACCTGGTTCCATTCCAGGTCCTCGACCTGAGCGCTCGCCGAGACGCTCTGGCCAAAATCCCCGCCCGAACCCGGCGACAGCAGCTGAAATTCAAGCTGCAACGAGCTCACGCCCGCCGGCACCGTCAGGTGCAGCGCGAACATGTCGTCCAGATCACGCCGCCAATCCACGCGCGCGCCGCCATCGCCGGTAATGATCAGCCCGCTCACCTGTTTGAGGGTGCCGCTGGGCGAGTGCTCGCCGGGAATCCACTTCGGGTAATAAAGGGTCAGTGCGCCGGCTTTCACCGGGATGCGCTCATGCACCCGGAAGATCTTTTGTGCCGGGTCGGTAAGGTCGACGCTGAGCGTCAGTTCGCCGGGATATCGGTGCTCCGACTGCGGCGCTGAGAGCGCGGTGCGGCAGAATAACAGTGAGACAGAGGCGGAAACGGCGACGATTCGAAGCATAGGGCGCATGCTGCAGATCCTGTTGGTCACACATCGTTGGATACCGATACTCTAGCATCACTGGCTGCCCGCACCGTCGCTGTTCAGGCCGACCAACGGTGCTGCAGTGGGATCAACTGCTGTGACACGAACTTTCCGCTCACCTGACAGAATCAACTCGTATCGCTGACAGGCTTTTGATGTCCCAAGAATTCTCCAAGCCGGCAGCCGCCCGGATTGTTGATCGCAGCGACTGGATACGCATCTGGGTACTGGTGCTGGCAGGTATCGCCGCGGCGATGCAGATCGGGAAGGTACCGGCAGCGTTAGCGCTGCTACGTGCGGACTTCAGCATGGGGTTGGTGGCCTCGGCCTGGATCCTGTCGATGTTCAGCGCCGTTGGTGCTTTGTTCGGCTGCCTTGCCGGCGTTCTGGCGGACCGATTCGGGTCGCGCCAGGTGACGGTCGCGAGCCTGCTGCTGATGGCGCTGGCATCGGCAATCGGAAGCCGCGCGCACAGCGCACCGCTGTTGCTGCTCAGTCGCGCGGTCGAGGGCGCAGGCTTCGTGGTGACGGTGGTTGCCATTCCAAGCCTGCTGATTGCCGCGGCGGTGGACCGTGATCGACGGATCGTGCCGTCGTTGTGGGGCACTTATATGCCGGTGGGCATGGCAGTGGCGCTGGCCGTCACGCCACTGGTGGTGGCCACTTCCGGCTGGCGGCCATGGTGGCAAGTCAATGCGGCGCTGCTGACCGGACTGGCGCTGGCCGTGGCGTGGTCGAACTCGCGCACCCGCCGGCTGCGCCCATTACCCGCGGCGCCATTCGCCGGCAGCTTGCGAATCCTGCTGCGACAGCCGGCCGCTTTGCTGCTGGCGCTGATCTTTGCCTGCTATACCTTCCAGTTCCTGTCGGTACTGGGCTTTTTGCCTACCATTCTGCAGGAGCGTGGAAGCTCGGTCAGGCTGGCCGGGGCACTTACCGCCCTGGCCGTGCTCGCCAACGCGCTCGGCAACCTGAGCGCCGGCTGGCTATTTACGCGCGGTGCAGCGCCGCGATGGCTGATCTGTACCGGCATCATCGGCATGGCGGCGGCCGAACTGGTCGTGTTCTCGCCTCGCTACTCCTGGTCGCTGCAGTATCTGGCGACGGTCGCATTCTCGAGTATCGCCGGACTGGTGCCGGCATCGATTTTCACTGCCATACCGGATGTCGCGCCCGCCGCCGCGCGCTCGACGATGATGGGCATCGCCGTACAGGCCTCGCACGTCGGGCAGCTGGTGGGTCCGCCGACTGTTGCCGCCGTCGCGGCCGCGGCCGGGGGCTGGTCGGCCTCGCCGCTGGTGCTGGTGCCGGTCGCGGCGATCGGATTGACGGCCGCCTGGTCAATGCGCTCACGATAGCCTCGAGCGCTGAGCGCAGCCGCAATCTGCCACAATGCCGCCGCGGCCCTGGCGGCCAACGAACTCTAGCGACGGAGACGACCATGGCGAGTATCGACCGGAAGAAGACCGCAGCCTCGCGCCGACCCTTGAGCCGCGACTTACTGGGCCGGCTCAAGCGTGGTGCCGTGATCTGCGCCGAGGGCTATGTTTTTGAACTCGAGCGCCGCGGCTACCTGCAGGCAGGTGCGTTCGTGCCCGAGGTGCTCACCGAACACCCGGAAGTGGTCGAGCAGTTGCACATGGATTTCGTGCACGCCGGCTCGGACGTCACTCAGGCCCTGACCTACTACGTGCATCGGGAAAAATTGCGGGTCATCGGCCGGGAGAAGGATCTGCTGAAGATGAACCGCAAGGCGCTGGCGATCGCCCACAAGGTGGCGCGCAAGACCGGCACACTGTTTGCCGGCGATATCTGCAATACCAACATCTACGACCCCGCCGACCGCAAGGCGCTGCGCGAAGTGGCCAGGATTTTCGAGGAACAGGTCGGATGGGCCGCGGATGCCGGCGTCGATTACATCGTCGCTGAAACCTTCTCCTGGGGCGCTGAGGCTTTGATGGCGCTGGACGCGATCAGGAAGTACTCGAAAGTTCCCGCGGTCGTCACCATGGCGCAGCATCGGGAGGAAACCACGCGCGAGGGCTGGAGCATGGCCGAGACCTGCCAGCGCCTGGAGGCGGCCGGCGCCGACGTCGTGGGCCTGAACTGTCATCGCGGACCCGATACCATCATGCCGGCGCTCAAACAGATTCGCGCTGCGGTCAAATGTTACGTGGCCGCGCTGCCGGTGCCCTATCGCACCACCCCTGCGCAGCCCTCCTTCATGTCACTGACCGATCCGTGCTGCGGCAATGCACGGGCTTTTCCGGTGGGCCTGGATCCTTTCGTCTGCACGCGCGCACAGATGTACGACTTCGGCAAGACTGCCTACGCGATGGGCATACGCTACCTGGGCATCTGCTGCGGCGCCGGTCCGCACCACATCCGCGCGCTGGCCGAGGGACTCGGCCGCCATCCGGCGGCGAGCAAATATTCTGCCGACATGTCCAAGCATGCCTTTTTCGGCACCAACAAGCGGATCAGGAGCGTGCAGCGCGAGTATCGCGACAAGCTCTAGAACTCGATGGCGCGCCCGTTACCCCCGCCATCGCCGCCCTCGGCACTCAAACGCAGGAACAGCGCATGAGCGCATCGGTACTGGCCATCGGCCTAGACGAAATCGAGCAGGCGGCCCAATTCATTCACCGCACCGTCTCGCCGACCCCGCAGTATCCATGGCCGAAGCTGCGCGCGCGCGCCGGCTGCACCGTGTGGGTCAAGCACGAGAACCATACACCGACCGGTGCATTCAAGGTGCGCGGCGGCCTGCTCTACCTGGACCGATTGCTGCACGCGATGCCCGAGGTCCGGGGCATCGTCTCCGCCACGCGGGGAAATCACGGTCAGTCGATCTCCTTTGCGGCAGCGCGCGCCGGTGTCGCCGCGACCATTTACGTGCCGCGTGGCAACTCGCCCGACCAGAACTCAGCCATGGCCGCATTCGGCGCGACCGTGATCGAGTTCGGGAAAGACTTTGACGAGGCCAAACATGAGGCGCAGCGCGCCGCCGCGGCGCAGTCACTGCACCTGGTACCCTCGTTTCACCGCGATCTTGTGGTCGGAGTCGCCAGCTATGGGCTCGAGCTGTTTCGTGCCGCGCCGGTACTCGATACGGTCTACGTCGGGGTCGGCATGGGCTCGGGAATCTGTAGCCTGATCACGGTCCGCGATCTGCTCGGCCTGAGGACGCAAATCGTCGGCGTCGGGGCGGTCGGCGCCCCGGCGACCTGCAGGTCCTTCGCCGCCGGGCGCGTGCTTACCACCCCTTCTGCGCACACTTTTGCGGATGGTATCGCCACGCGTGAACCCAACGCCGATGCGATCGAGGTCATCTGCGCCGGTGCCGCGCGCTTCGTCGAGGTCAGCGACGATGCGATAGCCGAGGCGATGCGCATCTATTTCGACGACACGCATCAGATCGCCGAGGGTGCCGGAGCGGCACCTCTGGCCGCGCTGCTGCTGGAGCGTCAGCGGATGGCCAATAAGAACGTGGCGGTCATTCTCAGCGGCGGCAATATAGAACGCGCGCGGCTGCTGCAGGTGCTGGGCGGGCGCACGCCGGCGCCGCCCTGAGATCGGCGCCGGCTAAGACAGCAGCAACTTCGACAATCCTGCCAGCGCCACGACGGCAAACAGGACCTTTAGCCCCCAACCGAATGCCTGCTGTGCCTTTTCGTTGTCGGGTGTATCGAAGAGGACATATGGATTGATCCTTCGGATCAGTGCAAACAGCCCCCAGAACGCCCCGATGCTGATCGCGACCCACATATTCATCGACCTGAGCGGCTCGGGAACTCGCGGATCCAACATCAGCAGCAACATACCCATGGAAATGCCAAACCCGATCAGCGGCAATGCCAGGTACCTGCCGTGAAAGATGAAGTTGAGGTTCGCACCTTCGCGCAGCATGATCTGGATCTCATGCAGGATCGACATCGCCGTTTCGCGCGCATTCTGTCCTTCCACCGTCAGTTGGATCGTGGACCAGCGCTCGCGGACTCCGAAGCTGATCTTCAGCGTCGTTAACCTGTCGTGATAGCGTCGATACGTGAGCACCAGGCGCCTGATGTCATTGTAGAACTGGTGACGCCCATGTTCATGAATTGAACGTGATGTCTCGGTGCCGAGAGAATCTACCGATTCGATTTGATAGTCTTCCTGGACAGTGTCCAGCGGGATCTGGTTGATCGCCGCTGCCTTTTCAAACATGTATTTCTCCAGCCGCTCAACCGCCTGCTTCGAAAGCGAGCCCGATCTGACTGGGGCCTCAATGCTGTACTTTGACATCACGTGCGCTCTTTTAAGGGGTCATCCGCTGCGAAGTACAACACCGAGCGAAGCGGCTCCCCACTCATCCAGGGGTCTTGCGCCAGGCGAGCCGGCTGGGCCGAGGGTAAATGGGGGCGAAAGCGGCTCGGCGCACCGTACTAGATACCGGATGTAAAGGAAAATGGTCGTGTCGGTAGCGGGCATCGGCGCGCGCGAGGCCGCCCGCGTGAGCAACAATCGCGCGTCTTAGCGGCACGCGAGCGATATCGCCCAGCTATGCACCCGGGCCGCGCACCGCCGAGCATCAACGCCAGCGCCCGGATTGTCACTAACGTGCAACTTTCGCCATTTAGCATCTGCTCCGGTACATGGTCTTGTTGTAAAAACATTAACGACGCGTGAGCACGTCGCAGCAACTGCGAGCGTGGTCGCGTTTGCTTTGTCTGACTCATCAGGGCGCAAACCTCAGCAAACCTGTGCCGACACGGGGCGCCCCGCCGGTGAATTTTTTGGCCTCCAAGACTGTTGGTTTTGCGCTTCACAAATCGATCTCAGGGAGAGCTTCTTGAAGACAAATCAAAAAGTGACCGCCGCAATCGTGGCAGCGCTGGGCATGCATGCCGGTGCATCCTACGCCGCTGGCGATACAGAAGTATCAGCGTCTACCAGCCTGGAAGAGGTCATCGTCACGGCGCAGCGGCGCAGCGAATCGATCCAGGACGTGCCTATCACGATCCAGGCGATCACGGGCGACACACTGGATCAGCTGAGCGTGACAACCTTGGATGACGTCATCAAGTATCTGCCGAATGTGGCCTTCGGCACCAACGGCCCGGGTCAAGGCGATATCTTCATCCGCGGCTTGAGTCCCGGCACGGTGGGGGGCCAGTCAACCGCGACCTTTGCCCCGTTCCCGAATGTCGCGGTGTACCTGGATGACCAGTCGATGCAGTTCCCGTCGCGCAACCTCGATGTCTACATGGTCGACATGGAGCGCATCGAGGTGCTCGAGGGCCCCCAGGGCACGCTGTTCGGCGGCGGCGCCGAGGCGGGCGCGATCCGCTATATCACCAACAAGCCGAAACTCGACGTGACCGAGGGTAACCTCGAGGGCACCTATGGCTGGACCGCCGGTGGCGACCCGAACCCGAGCGTCAACGGAACCCTCAATCTGCCGCTGCTGCAGGACACCCTGGCCCTGCGCGCAGTGATCTACGACGACCGGCGCGGCGGCTACATCGACAACGTACCGAGCACCTTCACGCGCAGCAACAACGATGCCGGTAACTACTACGCCGGCATCAAGCCCGGCGCCAACGGTCTTTGTCCGAACGGCCTGGGAACGACTTCGGGCTTCTGCGTGCCGGCGAACAACACTGTCGGCAACAACTACATGATCGCGCACGACGCATCGAACCCCGTCACCTATGGCGGAGCGCGCGCGTCGCTGCTGTGGAAAATCAACGACGACTGGAATGCTCTAATCTCGCAGAGCTTCCAGAATATGGAAGCGGACGGCGAATTTACGCAGTACCCGGTCGGTTCCGACGGCCAGAAGCTCGGGCCCTGGCAGGTTACGGCGTTTGTCCCGGCGTACGACAAGGATCGGTACGAAAACACCTCTTGGACGCTCAACGGCAAGCTCGGCGACCTGAAGGCCGTCTATACCGGCGGCTACCTCGATCGTCACATCGACCAGACCAACGACTATTCGAACTACACGCGCAGCGCAGAAGGCTTCTACTACAGCTGCAGCGGTGGTCCGGGCGGCGGCGGCTTTGGAGCGGGCGGCAGCCCCGGTGCACCAGCAGGTGGAACGCCTCCGATCTGCTACTCGCCGATCACTTCCTGGCGCGACCAGGTAACCACGACCCACCAGAGCCACGAACTGCGCGTCAGCACGCCGGATGAATGGCGTGCCCGGGGAATCCTCGGCGCCTTCTACGAGGATTTCGAAATCGCCGACAACATGAATTTCCTCTACAAGACCATTCCGTCGTGCACACCTGAGAACCTCGCCGCCGCGATTGCCGGCGGCTACCCCTGTGTCGCCAACGTCGGCCCGTTGCCTGGAACCACCGCCTCCGACCCCAGCGTGCGCAACGACAATACCGCCTACGGCGAGGACGTCCATCGCGGCTACAAGCAGACAGCGTTCTTCACCTCGATCGACTTTGACCTGATCCCTAAGGTGCTGACAATCACCGGCGGCACCCGCTTCTACCACTACACCGAATTCGAGGTGGGATCGAAGTACACGACGGGCACGGCTTGCACGGACGTGCCGAACGGCTGCTACGCCGGCGTGACCAGCATCGATGGGGAGCATGAACACAAGGGCTACCACGGCTTCAGGAGCCGCGGCAACCTGACCTGGCACATCACACCCGACATCCTGGCGTACTACACCTTTTCGCAGGGCTTTCGTCCGGGCGGGTTCAACCGTACCATCGCCAACAAGGCGGACGACACCAACGGCGTGCCGCAGTACTCCTCACCGCTGGGCTATGCGCCGGACTCACTCACCAACAATGAGATCGGCATTAAGAGCGAATGGCTCGATCGACGCCTGCAGGTGGACGTGTCGGCCTACCGCATGAACTGGAACAACGTGCAATTCATCCTGTTCGACCCGACCATCCTCGGTAACACAACGTTCGTGGTTAACGGTCCGGACTATCGGATCGATGGCGTCGAGCTGCAGCTGGTGGCAAGAATTACTGACGGACTGACAGTGCAAGGATCAAGCTCCTGGAACAGTCCTAGCCAGACCTCGGCTCCATGCCTGCTCGACAACTACCCGACCTCGCCGAATCTCGGCAACTGCATCACCGAGGTCAAGGGGGCCGCGTTCCCAAATCCGTTCGGTGCAGCAGGCGGTCGACCGGCCTTTTCGCCGGCGGTGGAGTTCAACCTGCGAGCGCGCTATGACTGGGCCATTGGCAGCTACAAGACATTCGTGATGGCCGGCGCCAGCCACATCGGCGACATGCAGAACCAGCCGGCCAGCTACCTGTTCGGCGACATTCCGTCGGAGGCGGTCCCGACCACCACGCACCTGCGCTACGATCAGCCCGGCTACACGGTGTACGATGCCTCGCTCGGCGTGGCCAAGGACAACTGGACTGCGACGCTCTACGGCCAGAACCTCGGCAATAGCGACGCCAGTGTGTTCACGTCCTCGGCGCAGTTTATCAAGTCGGAAGTGCCGCTGCGGCCGCGGGTGGTGGCCATCAAGATCGGCTACAAATTCTAGCTGCTGCCCAATCAGCGCGGCAGGCTCCGGCCAGTTGCGGCGGACTCAGCCGGTTGCCGTAGAATCCAAGGCGGGCAGTGACGCCCGCCTTTGCCATTCTTCGACGCGCATGAACCTGACCGCTACCGATCCGCAGGCCTCGCCGCCGCAGCCATCGCCGATCGAGCTGCATGTACGGCGCATTCGCGAACTGGCAAAGGTTCGGCGGCACGCCGAGGCGCTTGCTGCGGCCGAGACCCTTGGCGCCGAGGTGCCCGAAAATCGCGATGTGCTCTATCTCATCGCACTGAATCAGCGCCACATGAATCGCATTCCCGAGGCGCTCACGACGCTCGAACGCCTGGAGCGGCTGCACCCGCGCTTCAGCCGTGTGCACCAGGAACGTGGTCATTGTTACGTCGCCATCCGGGACGCGTCGCGCGCGATCGACGCCTTTTTGCGCGGGGTGAACCTTAATCCGGCCCTGCCCGCGAGCTGGAGCATGCTCGAGAATCTGTATCGCATGACCGGAGATGCGGCCAATGAGGCCATGGCCGCGCAGCACGTGGCGACACTCAAGCGCCTGCCGCCTGAGGTGGTGACGGCCACGAGCTTGTTTTCGGACGGAGAACTGGCGCCCGCGGAGAACATCATCCGTGCCTATCTGCTGCAGCATGGCAACCACATCGAAGCCATGCGCCTGCTGGCAAAGATCGGCATCGCGCGCGACGTGCTGGACGACGCGGAGCTGCTGCTCGAGGCCGTGCTCACGCTGGCGCCCGACTACCGCGCCGCGCGCCATGACTATGCGCTGGTGCTGGTCGAGCGTCACAAATACCAGCAGGCTCGCGAGCAGCTCGAGACGCTGCTGCAAATCGAGCCGGACAATCGCCACTACCGCACCCTCTACGCAACCGCCTGCGTGGGCCTCGGCGAGCACGACAAGGCGATCCCGCTCTACCGCGAACTGCTGGTCGGCTCACCGGCAGCCCCGGAGCTGCACCTGTCGATCGCACACTCGCTCAAGACCATCGGGCGGCGCGAGCAGGCCATCGACGCGTACCGCGCTGCCGCCGCTGCCCGGCCGAACTACGGCGAAGCCTACTGGAGCCTGGCGAACCTCAAGACCTATCGTTTCCTGGACGAGGAAATCGCACGCATGCGCGCCGAGGAGGCGCGGCCGGAAACGCCGCTAGCCGATCGCTACCACCTGTGTTTTGCGCTCGGCAAGGCCTACGAGGATCGGGGCGAGTACGGGGTGTCGTGGGGTTACTACGAGCGCGGCAATGCGCTGAAGCGCTCGGAGAGCCGTTACCGACCGGAGATCATCGAGAACAACACACGGATGCAGATCGCCACGTGCACGCGCGAGTTATTCGCCGCGCGCGCGGGCTCGGGCGCGCAGGATCCGGATCCCATCTTCATTCTGGGGCTGCCCCGTTCCGGCTCTACGTTGCTCGAGCAGATCCTGGCCTCGCATTCGCAGGTCGCCGGCACGCAGGAACTGTCCGACATTCAGCGCTTCGTGCTCGAGCTGCAGGGCCGCGACCCAGACCTCGCCAATCCGCGCTACCCGGGCGCGCTGGCGGACCTGAAGGCCACCGATCTGCTGCGATTCGGCGAAAAATACCTGAACGACACGCGCGTCTACCGCACCGACAGGCCATATTTCGTCGATAAAATGCCGAACAACTTCCGCCACATCGGACTTATCCACCTCATATTGCCCAACGCCCGGATCATCGACGCGCGGCGCGAGCCGATGGCCTGCTGCTTCAGCAATCTCAAACAGCTGTTCGCCAATGGACAGGAATTCACCTACAGCATCGAGGACATCGCGCGCTATTACCGCACCTATCTCGAGCTGATGCAGCACTGGGATCAGGTGTTGCCGGGCAAGGTACTCAGGGTCTGGCACGAAGACGTGGTTGACGACCTGGAAGGTAACGTGCGGCGACTGCTCGATTTCTGCGGGCTGGAATTCGAACTGGCCTGCGTTGAGTTCTACAAGACCGAGCGGCGTGTACAGACAGCCAGCTCCGAGCAGGTGCGCCAACCGATCTTTCGCGACGGCCTGGAGCAGTGGAAGAACTACGAGCCCTGGCTCGGCCCGCTCAGGCAGGCGCTCGGCGACGCGCTGGTGCGTTATCGCTGAACCAGACTGGCACGCTCGAGCGCAGGGACCAGGTCTGCGACCGACTCGATTGCCACATCGGCACCGGCGTCGAGCAGCAGCGCGCGGGTAGACTCAATGCGCCGGGCGCGCTCGGTCAATGGCAGCGCATGCAGGGCTTCAAGTGATAGGCCGAGTTCATTGCCCGACGCCACCCCGACCGTGTAGGCGCCGGCGGCCCTGCCTTCGGCAATCCCTACTACCGCATCATCGACCTTGACCACCCGCGACAGCGGCCAGACGCCCAATTCCGCGCATGCCTTGTAGATCATCAGCGGCGACGGCCGGCCCGCCGGCGTCTCGCCGGAACACACCAGGTGCTCCGGTACGTAGCCCTGCTCGGCAGCGCGCGCCAGCAGGGATTGCATCATCTCGCGCGTGTAGCCGGTCGAGGACGCAACCCGCAGCCCCGCGGCCCTCAGCCGATCGAAGGTCTGCCGGGCCCCGGGGATCAGCGTTGATGCGCGCGCGGCGTGCTCGCGCATCAACGGCCCAAGCCGCGCAATCAACACCTGCACGTCCTGTTCGTTCGATGCGCGACCGTGCCGGGCAAGCCAGGCCGCCGCAACCGCTGGTTCCGCCAGCAGGCTGCGAACGTGATCGATCTTGGCCTTGCCCATATCGCGGCGCGCGGTAGCCTCATCGATCACCACGTCGTCGGCGGCGAAGCCTTCGATCAGCGCCCTGACCGGCGCCTCGCAACCGAAATCGACCATCGTGCCTGCCCAGTCGAAGATGACCAGGTCGAAGTGATCCTTGAGGCTCACGGGGCGGGTCCGGCACCAAATAGGCTGGTAATCACTTCCTCTCCAATCGCAAAGCCGGTGGAGGCGCCGGCCCCGCAGGTAACGATAGCGACGCGAACCGATGGCTCTGGCGCATCGATCAATACCGGACGATCGGCAGCGAACGCATAGGTGCCGATCCAGCGCTCGATAGTCGGTGGCGGCTCGATCCCGAGCGCCGAGCGGAATTCATCGAGAATGAGCGCGTCGATGGCCTGATGGGAGAACGGGTCAGGGGTGGTTGCATAGTGATGGCTATCCCCCACGATCAGGCTACCGTCGGCGCATTGTACGACGATCAGATGGACGCCATGTTCCAGATGCTGCGCCTGTTCGAGCGCCAGCCGCGCCTTGAGCGGCGCGGCAGCCTCAAGGTCGGCGTAGCCGCGGTGGCGGCCGAGTCCCAGGTCCGACATCAGCGCAGCAGGCAACTTGAAGCCGGGATCGGCCAACCGCAGCATCTGCAGCTTGCAACGCGTGAGCCCATAGCCCTCGAGTCGCAGCGCATACAGGGCGTTGAAGTCATCCCCGGGGCATACCGCTACCCGACCTGCCTGCACGATACCGCTCGACGTCTGCAGATTCGGGGTATCTATCGACTGCACCGTGGTATTGCGCAGGAAGCTGACGCCGTGCGCGCCGGCAAGCCAGCTCGCAAGACGTGGAATCGCCTGTCGCGACTCGACGCGAAGCTCGATCGTGCTTTCCAGCACCGCCGCCAGTTTCGGCGCCAACAGTTGCGGGCACCGGCGGCGCGCTTCGGCAGGCGTCAGCAGGCGACAGCCTGCCGCCATCTTGGTCAGCATGAATGCCTCGAGTAAAGCGGCAGACTCCGGATGTCTGGCGGTCATCCACAGGCCGGTATGGACGATGGGAATGCCGGCGGCATCGGCCAATTCGCGCCATACCTCGCGACTGCGCCGTGCGCGCTCCCACATCGATCCGCGTTGCTGGCCGGTCACCGTCACGAAACCGAAGTTGCGTACCGAGGCACCATTCGCCTGGGCATCGCGATCGATCACGACGACCCGCAACCCGCGGCGTGCGGCGGCCAGGGCGGTGGCGAGTCCGACGATCCCGGCGCCTACGACCGCCAGATCGAATCGCCCCGACAATTGGCTTGGAGACATAGCTGTTGAGCCCGTCAGGGGTCGACCCACGCGCTCGCCTGGTGCCTCGCACCGGCCAGCCATTCGGGATTGATCTCCACACCCCAGCCCGGTAAGCACGGAATGCTCGCGCAACCGTCGCGAATCGCGAACGGATCGCCCAGGAACAGGCCCTCCTGCCAGGGATAGTAATCGGGACCCTCGATTGAGAACTCGAGATATTTTCCCGCATTCGGTATCGCACCCAGCAGGTGCATCGTGCAGATGGTAACCAACGACAGGTTGGCGCAGTGTGGCGTGCAGGGCAGTCCGGCGCCGGCCGCCATCGCAGCCACCCTGAGCGTGCGGCTCAGGCCTCCCATGTACATGATGTCGGGCTGCACGACGTCCACCGTGCGGGTGTCGATCATGCGGCGCCAGGTCGCGAGGTCCCAGTCCTGCTCGCCGCCGGTCACGTCGAGCTGTAGCGCATCGGTGACCAGCTTTGTCTGCTCCAGTTCCCAATAGGGACACGGTTCCTCGAAGTGACTCACGCCTTCGGACTCGAGCAGCCGGCCGACCTCGATCGCGCGCGCCGGCGAGAAGCCGCTGTTCGCATCGACCAGCTTCGCGACACCTTCTCCCAGTGCGCGAGCTACCGTCGGCACGATCGCCTCGGTGCGACCCGGCCACTCATCCACGTCCCGACCGCATTCGGCAGCGACACGCCACTTGAACGCGTCGAAGCCCTTGGTGTCGCGCAGCCGCAGCAGACGCTGCGCCTCGGCCAGGGGCGTAATATCGCGCCTCATCGATGAGGCGTAGGCACGCAACGACCTGGCCCGGCCGCCGAGCAGCTCGACTACCGGCCTGCCCTGCACGCGCCCGCGCAGATCCCACAGCGCCGTATCCAGCCCGGCCAGGGCCCGGCAGCGGTAGCTGCCCGGGAACTTGTGCTCGCGCTCCTCGATCCGGCGCACCAGCCCGTCGATGTCGGCCGCATCCGCGCCCAGCGCCCACGGCGCGACCTGACGGTGGAAGATCGTGGCCGTGATGTCGGCGTTGTAAGTGGAGGTCTGTCCCCAGCCTACGTCACCGGTGTCGGTCGTGAGGCGCACGAAGCAGACGAACTGGCTGGCAAAGGTCTCCAGCTTGTGGATCTTCATCCCTGCATCCGTTGCGATGGCCAACTACGCTACAGCCAGTCGGTCGATGAGCGCGCGGTAACTGGAAAAATCGGCCGTCGCCAGACCCGCAATCTTGCCCCGGTCGTCCCATTGCCGGACCAGGATTGCTTCCCGATGATAGGGTTCGGCCTCGAAGGCGTCCGCCTCGGCACTCGACATCGGACCGCCCTGCAGCTTCAGGGTCAGAACCGATGCCGCACTGAGCTTGCCGAAATAGTCCGGGTCTGTGGCACACAGGTAGCGTTTCGCCGGCACGTGCAGGCGCACCGGTTCGCACACCCCGGGTCCGAAGTGCGCCGCCAGCCATCGGCTGCCGGTCCATTCGTGACCCGCATCGATTTTCCAGTCGGCGATATCGTCCGGCACCGACTCGATCAGGTGGCCGATGTCGTGCAGCAATGCCGCGATTACCAACGCATCCGGAGCCTTGGCGGCTTGCGCGAAATGCGCAGCCTGCAGGCTGTGTTCGGTAATGGTGACCGCCTCGCCGAAGTAGTGCGCCGCCCCGCCTGGCTGGTAGATCGACAACAGTACATCGGACATCCTCATCGCTGCATTCCGCTAACGACTCGGCGCCGCAACAGTGCCGTTTCGCTATAGACGCTGTCGCGCGTCAGGTAACAGCCGCGCAGGTGCCGCGGATGGCGCGCCGATGCGAATCCGGTACGGCCATGCAGGATCCGCTGGTTGTCAAACACTACCAGCTCACCGTTACCGAGCAAGGTGCGCAACTGGAAGCGCGGCTCGCGCAGCAGTTCGCCAAACTGCCGATAGGCGGCGTAGAACGGCTGGCATTGGCCGGCCGCGAGGCGCAGCGGCCCGATCGAGCGACTGTTGTAATGCACAGCGATGACGACACCGGTGCAGGACAGTTCGATCAGCGGGCGTTCTGCATACAGATCCGCATCGTTCGACCGATACCGGAATGGTACCGCCGTGCGCGTGAGAATCGCGAACACCTGCGGCCAGCTCTCGCGCAGGTGCTCGGCCAGAGCAAATCCGTCGGCGAACAGGCTGTCGCCTCCATCGGGCGCGGCAACCAGCGTGTGCAGCGCCTGATAGCCAGGTACCGGATTGCGGTACGGATTATCGGTATGCAAGCCAAGACCAAGATCTGAATAGGCTAGATTCTCCGGCTGCGCAACCGCACGCACATCGAACACCAGGCCGTAATTGGTCTCGGCGATGCGGCCGATCAGGCTCATCGCCTGCAGGATGCCGCTGTCGACTGCAGGCACCTCACTCAGGAACGCCATGCCCTGGCGCAAAAGCCGTGTCAGCCATGCGAGCCGAGCCTGTGGATCAGCCTGCAACACTCCCATTGGCCGACAGGCGAAGTCTCGACCGGGCTCGAGCTGGCCGCCGTCCAGCCAGCGCAGCGGCTCCGGCACGGGGCTGTCATGACCGTGGATCGCCTGCTCATACAGCCAGTCAAGTGCAAACGTGGAAACGCGCGATTCATCGCGCCAGGCGATGCGCACGGTCGCATCGGCCAGTGTCGCGGTGCGGATTCGCGGCTGCACTGGAAGTTCGGTCACGTCGATCAGGCGTTGGCCGCTGTAGCCGTCCCGATCCTCCGGCAGGTTGTCGCGCAACCAGATACTGGCGAATTCGGCGCTGGTACCGTCGTTCCACTCGACGGTGAGCAGAGCGTCACGGGCGTTCACGCCCGTACACGGGATCGACGGCATCACGGCATTCTACTCGCCTTCGCAGCGGCTCTGCGCTCCAGACCATACAGGCGGCCGGCACCGATCGCAGCGCAGAGACTGATCACGGCCAGGGACAGAAAAACGCCCTTCCAGCCGAAGGCGATCGACACGCGTGCCACGGTGACACCCCCGAGGACTGAACCGAGATAGCCGACGCCATCGATGATGCCGGAGGACAATGCAGCGCCCTGTTTGCCGCCGAAGTCGATCGCCAGGGCGCCCCCGAGGTACGAGTAGGGACCGATCAGGCATAACGCGGTGATACCGATTGCGAGCAGCGGCAGCATCGGGCCCACCGTGCTCGAGCGCAGCAGTGCCAGCGTCAACAGTGCGGCGGCAGTGGCCAGAAGGCCTATGCACATGACCCCCGGCCGGCTGTTGGCACCGAGTCGATCGCTCAACCAGCCAGCGGCGAGCACCGACACTGCGCCAACGGCGGGAAACACCGCACTGGCGCTGGCCGCAGCGCTCATGCTGTAGCCGAAGAAATCCCGCAGGTAGACCGGTGTCCAATAGTTGAAGGTCTCGCGCACGATCGTACAGCCGAGCGACAGCAGGCACACGAGCAGGAAGGCACGGCTCTTGAATAGCGGCAGGACCAGCGCCGCCACGCTGGCCGGTCTTGCGGCGGAATCGCCGTACACGTTTTGCGGGTTCGGCGTCGCCTCGGCGTAACCCGCATCGGTGCGCGATTCGCGCAACAGCAGCGCATTGGCGATGAGAAAAAAACCTGCGACCGCGGCGGCCAGGTAGAACAGCGCCCTCCAGCCATACCCGTGCTGGATCAACAGGCCCATCCACTGGCGGGCCGCGGCATCCCCGACCAGATAGCTGACGCTCAGAATCCCCACGATCGTCCCGTGCGAGGTGAAGTCGAACCACCGGGACGACACCTTGATCAGTCCCGCCCATCCGATCGACTGGGTCAGGCGGTTGCCCAGCCAGGCCATCGTGAACACCGGCAGTGTCCCGCCCAACGCGAATAGCACGGTGAAGAGCGTGGCGCCGCCAAGGCAAATCAGGAAATTCGGCCGGCCGCCCCAGAAATCTCCGAGGCCCGTCAGAAACAGCTTGCCGATGGCATAGGCGAATACTCCAATCGATGCGATCTGGCCAATATGCACCAGCGCATCGGCATGGCTGACGCCGCGGTTCCCCAGCTCCTCGATCAGCAGTGGTGCCGCCACAGACAGATCGGCCCGGCAGAAATAGCACGAGGCATACCCGCCAAACAGCAGCACGAGCGTCAGGAACTGACGCAATCGCAACCCTGAGCCTTGGTCGCCGACGACGCGGCCGGCGCACGACGCTGCCCCGCTGCTGTACTCGCCATCGTTCATATAGCCCCTGCTCTCTGGACGAGTTTAGGTCGCTAAGATGTGGCAACGGTTACAGGGTCCCCGGATCGACTCTAGGGCAGTGGCACCTTGGCCTGCAACCGGCGCCATCGGCTGCGTGCCGGCGGCAGCACTATTTTCTCTTGACGGTCGGCTTCGGAGCCGTCGGTTTCGAGGTCGACGTGCCGGTACGCCGCGCCAGCTGCAATTGCACCCACACGGGAGCGTGATCGCTCGCATGCGGTTGGCCGCGCATGTCGCGATCGACGTCTGCTGCTACCAGTCGTGGCTGCAGTTGCCCGCTCAAGAGCAGGTGATCGATTCGCAAACCCGCGTTACGTAGCCAATGGTTGCGAAAGTAGTCCCAGAAAGTATAGATGCGCTCATCCGGATGCTTGCTGCGCAGCGCATCGATCCACCCCTGTGCAAGCAGACGCTCGAATGCTGCGCGAGTCTGGGGCTGCAGCAGCGCGTCCTTTTTCCAGGATCTGGTGTCATAGATATCGAGATCCGTAGGTACCACGTTGTAGTCGCCGGCCAGCACCACCGGCAGCGCCGATTCAAGCAGCTTGCCGGCGTAGCCGATGAGCCGCTCGAACCATGCAAGCTTGTAGTCGAATTTGGGACCTGGCTGGGGATTGCCGTTCGGCAGATAAAGACATCCGACCACCACGCCCTGCACCTGCGCTTCGATGTATCGACTCTGGGAGTCGTCAGGATCGCCAGGCAGGCCGCGCCGGGTTTCGATCGGGTCCGCCCCTCTGGCGAGAATCGCAACGCCATTCCAGGAGCGCTGTCCGTGCCAGATCGCGCCGTATCCGGCTTCGCGGATGGCAGCGATCGGGAAAGCGCTGTCGATCGCCTTGAGTTCCTGCAGACAGACGACGTCGGGTGAAGTTCGCGACAGCCAGTCAATCAACGCGGGCAGGCGACTGGCAATGCCATTGACATTGAAGGTGGCTATTCTCATCCCGTGATGCTGGCGCTGCGCCCGGGTCGCGTTGCCCGCGACCGGGCTAAAGCTGAACTAGCCATGCGCTGGCACGCCTGCCTTAGCCTCGCCGGTCGTCTGATTCACCTGCCGTCAAGGCGCCGGCCGTCCGCGCGTCCTGCGCGGCGTTCCCTGATGCCAAACATGGCGCCGCGCTCGGTAGAACCGAGCATCCTTCGATTGTCGTCCATCCGACGGTCGGTGTGCTTCTTGTAGCTGCATTTGCACAGCGCCGGCATGCTGCATTCCGCCAGCGGCAGACAGGTGCCGTGCGTCAGCAGCAGCCGTTGACCGCTCGGGGTTCGTGCTGCCTCGCAGCTGGGCGTGCGGCAGATAATCGACACCGCGCGAAAATCCTTCATCGTTTGCTCCGTATGACCGTGCGATCGGCCGAAACATTCACCGGCGGTCGCCCATGACATTCACCTTATGTGCCGCTCCACCGGGTGCTTGATTCAGACTATCCGAGTTCTCAGATCCGATCATGATGTTTCGAGCGCGCCGGCAGTCAGGCGCCGATATTTTGAAATCAAGACTTCTATCCTTGACTGCGCACACGGCTATGTGGCTGCAAAATTCGTTGTCATAATGGCGCACTACCGCCGCGTCGCCCTCAGGCCGGTCGCGCCGGGATATCTCGCCTATTGCATCGCGTCCATCCGCGCATCGCTTCCATCCGGCATCGGACGGTACAATGTAACTATTATGCATCCCCTTCACCACGCGCGACATTGTTCCGCTTCGGCTGCAGCATGACCAATGATGCGAAGGCGGCTCCGGCCACGCGCGAGTATTCCGGGCTCCGGCGGCTCGAGTATTCGCTGCCGAGCAGCTGGTATTTCGATCCCTGCCAGTATGCTCTAGAGCTCGAGCGCGTCTGGTACCGCAACTGGATCTATCTGTGCCGTGCCGACACGATCGCCGCGCCCTCCTCTTTTCGCACCTTTCGCATCGGCACCCAGCCGATCCTCGTCCTGCGCGACGAGGCCGATACCTTGCGGGCGTTCTACAATACCTGCCGGCACCGCGGGTCGATGCTTTGCAACGAACCCGCAGGCCGGCTTGCGGGCAACCGCATCACCTGCCCGTATCATGCGTGGACCTATCGGTTAAGCGGCGAGCTGGCAGCCATTCCAACGGGCGGCCGACCACACCACATTCCGATCGGAGAGACAGCCCTGTACCCAATAGCGCTCAGTGAGTGGCATGGCTTCGTCTACATCAATCTCAGCCAATCGAGCTGCCGGTTCGGCGACAACTTCAATGCCAATCTACAGACCCTGGCCAATTGGCCGCTTTCGGAACTCAGGGGCGGCCATCGGCAGACCATGCGTTTGCATTGCAACTGGAAGATATTCTGGGAAAACTATAACGAGTGCCTGCACTGCCCGACAGTACATCCCGGCCTCAGCAACCTGGTGCCGATCTACCGCCGCGGCATTATGGAGCCGCATGACGATCCGAACTGGCGCGCACACGCGGCAGCTACCACCCCCGCCTACCAAGGTGGCCTGCGCGCCGGGGCGGCGACCTGGTCGGTCGATGGTCGCTCTCTCGGGCACGAGTTCCCCGCATTGACGGACGAGGAGCGTCGCATCGGTTATCACTACGTTACCAACCTGCCGTCGCATTACCTCGTGGCGCACGTAGACCATGTCCGCTCCTCGCGCCTGCTGCCGCTAGGGCCGGACGAGACCGAGCTTGAAATCGAGTGGCTATTCCCGACCGCGAGCCTGCAGGATCCAGCGGTTGATATCAGAAAAGCCTGCGACTTCTCGGCGCAGGTGATGGCCGAAGACGCAGCCGCATGCGAGAACAATCAGCGTGGTTTGCGATCCGCACCACACGCCCACGGCATGCTGATGCCCGAAGAGTATGACGTATTCCACCTGCACGAGTGGCTGCGCGCTCAGCTCGCCGCTGCGGGATAGCCTGACGGCGCCGGTAACACGCTCAAAGCGAATTCAACCGCAACAATCGGGGTGGATCGGCAACTGTGTCGGGATACCGTGCCGCTCTACTGATTGCGCGAGCCCGTCATGCACTTCCGAATTTCCGGCCTGTCGCCAGTGCCCTTCCGCCATCTCTACGGACTTAGCGACGATGAGTTGGTGCGCGAAGGCGTGATTCGTTACATCGCCGATAAAGCACCAGGCTTTCCGGATCGGATCGAGATGCGCGATGCCGACATCGGCCAGCGGCTTCTACTTCTCAATCATGTCTGTCAGCCGGCGGATACTCCGTATCGCGCCACACACGCCATTTTCGTCCGCGAAGGTGCTGAAGAAACCTACGATCGCATCGACGAAGTCCCGCAGGTAATGCGTACCCGATTGCTATCCCTGCGCGCATATGACTCGTCAGGCATGATGCTGGATGCCGACGTCGTTGATGGCCGCGAAATCGAGCCGATCATCGGGCGCCTATTTGGAAACGACCGGATTGCGTACATTCATGCCCACAACGCCAAGCGCGGTTGCTACTCGGGGCGCATCGACCGCGCGTGACGATGCCAATTGCTTGCTCAGCGGACACAGCGCAGCAATGACGCTAAGTCCTTGTTCGGATGTTCATGGAATCCGTCGTTGAAACGCTGAGCCCAGGCCTGGTCGTCGCCGGCCTGCAGTGACGACCAGTAATAGCCGGTGGCGTTGTCCATTCTCCCGGTTTCATTGAATCCGCCGATGTCGGCGCGATTGCCGAACTGCACCGCCAGCTCGCCGATGCTCGGCACGCGCCAGTCAACACGCCCGGATGCCGACAGGGTTTTGCAATACTCCGCGGCATTGCTCCAGGTATAGACATCGGGAGCATCCGCCGGAGTCGTGTACATGCGCTTGCCTGTATCCGGCGATATTCCGGCGTATATGGTGCCATCCGGCATCCTGGTGCCGGCGGCCGCGACAAACGATGGTTTGCCGGTCGTCATCGACAGGCCCGCGTACACCGTCCCATCCGGCATCCTCGTGCCGATATCCGGCAGGACGTCGGGTGTGTGCTGGGATCGTGTATCGGGTGCAGCGCCGGCATCTCGCGCCGCCGCGCCGGCCGGCATGGTGACGCAAGCGGGCAGCCATCCAGTCGCGGCAAGCGCAATTACCGCCGAGATACCGGAAACTCTCTTCATCTGCCGTGCCCCATCAGCGATCCGCGATGCGCCTGACAATCCTGCCGGCGTCGTCGATGAATTCGATCGACGCCGATCCGGACGGGGTAACCGTCAACTTCAGCCGCGCGCGCCCCTTTGCATCGCGCAGAATGACGGTCGACTCACGTTCCTCGTTCTTTCCAATGAACAGCCGCGGATAGCCGAAGCCACCCGTCTTTGTCAAAGTCTCGAATTCGGCGCTGCCCTCCGGGGTATTCAGATTATCAATGAGCTCGAGCGGTATCGGTGTCGCCGGCCGGTCGAAGAACGTGAGGCCCGCACGGCGCCGGCCGTGCTCCTCGGTCTGGTCGAGGGCGATCACCTGGTCCTGCTCGTACTGATCGAAGCTCAAATGACCACCGCTGCTGACGTTCTGGCCCTTCTTTGCCCCGCCATACAGAAGACCACCGTTTTCAGACCCCTCGTCATTGAAGAAGAGTATCCCCGCCGCCTGTCGGTTCGGAAACGGGTGTTCCTTGCCCTTAAAGATGAGGCCAGGCGCGGTTGCCGCGTTCGAGATCGTCATGCGCAAGGTCCCATCCGGCTCGCGTATATTGATCCGCTGGACGTCGAGCTCGGCAAATTCCGTCACCTTGCGTTCGGCGCCTGCCTGTCCCCAGGCGATGACGCCCAGGAACACGGTGATTGCCGCCAGCCACGTGTAAATCAGATTCTTGCGAACGAACGTGCTCATCACTCTTCATCCTCCCGGTTCGCGTTCCAGTGATCGATAAATTCAATCCCCGACCCAGGCTGGCTGCTGTGATGCTCAGGCTGATGCGCCGTATCGGCGACCGGGGAGCTCAACGTGGGGCGGCGTCGAGCCTTTTCAATGCGGTCTTCGCACCGTCGTCGCCGGCTGAAGCCCCCTTGTCGTACCATTCACGGGCGAGCGCGCTGTCACGCGGGACCCCCGAGCCGCTCTCATACACAATGCCCAGATCGGTCATGCATATCGCAGTGCCGATTGCGGCGCACTTTTCATACCAGCTGCGCGCCTTATAGAGATCAACCGGGACTCCGGTGCCAAGCTGGTAGTGTTTGCCGAGATTATGCATTGCGAGGCCATACCCCAGCGCCGCCGATTTCTCGAACCACTTGTGGGCAATGGCATCGTCCTTGGGTACACCCGTACCTCGCCCATAGAGAGTACCGAGGAAATTCATTGCCGCAGGCTCGTTCGCGGCCGCCGCACGCTCAAACCACTTGCGTGCCTCGGCAGGATCAGCGGCTACTCCGGTGCCGTTTAGATAGAGCCGGCCAATGTCGGTAAGCCCGGACGCCATGCCGGCATCGGCCGCCTTGCCGTACCACTTGCGCGCTGCTGCGGAATCGGCCGGGACTCCTCGACCGGTTTCATACACGCGGCCTAGTTCCAGCATCGCCCGTGAATCGCCGGCGGTCGCTGCCCGTTCAAACCATTTACGGGCCTCCGCCTGGTCCGCTGAGCTGCCGCCGTCGCGAAGATAGATGATCCCGAGGTTGGTCATGGCGACCGTCACGCCGCCGTCAGCCGCCATCTTGAACCATTTTTGCGCCTGAGCATGATCCTGGGCGACCCCATCGCCGCGCTCGTAGAGCGCAGCGAGGTTGTTCATCGCCGCAGGGCTTCCGAGGCTGGCCGCCTGCTCATAGAGTTGACGCGCGCGCCCCTGGTCCTTCTGGATGGTGGCGACGCGACCGGCCTGGTACGGAAAGCGCGCAACCTCGGGATACTGGCGCATCGCATCCCGACACGCCGTCAGCGCCGCGACGATATCCACCTTGGCTTCATCGACGCCGTCGACGCCTTTCGGCCGGCTGGGATCCTTCGGGCTCGCCGCGAGGCGGTCGCAATCGGTGACCAGATCCAGTCGCATCGGATCACTCGGCTTGGCCGGCGGCGGCACCGCAGCGCCGCTGGCCGCGACACTGTCCTTGTCGGCAATCGGCGCTCCGGCGAAATAGAAGTTGCCGTCGATCGGAGACGTCGACACCCATGGCTGCTGCTCGCCGCCCGTGGCGTGCTCAACCGCAAGGCCTACCTCATTGAAGGTTCGAAAGATATCCAGTCCCGGGCGGCGGATCGTCGCCGCCAGCGCCTTGGTAAACGGACTGTCGCCGTCGACGCCATCCTGTGCAACGTTGCCGGGCTGTGTCGCATAGGAGATCAGCGTACCTTCCGGGGCCCGCACCTGGGCCAGGCCGGGGTCGGTACCGCGCAACCCGCGGCCTCCGAACGGATTGTTTCGGCACGCGTCGAGGATGACCAGGTTCAGCCGGGTGCCGGCGGCCCCCATCTGGCGCAGCACCAGGTTGAGATCCACCATTTGAAAGTCGACATCCGCCTCACGCGTCGGATTGGCATTGACCGGCACCAGATAATTCGAGCCGCGAATCTGAACGCCGTGCCCGGCGTAGTAGAACAGCGCGACCGCGGCGCCTTGCAGCTGCTGGCTAAAACTCTGAATGGCTTTGTCCAGAGCGGCCTTGTCGAGGTTTATCTGCGCACCGTCGCCGATCAGGGTGAATCCCAGTTCCTTTAATGTGCGCGCCATCAGCGCGGCGTCATTCTTGGGGTTATCCAGTTGCGCGACGTTCTGATATGCGGAATTGCCGATGACCAGCGCGATGCGCTTGTCGGCAGCGGCGGTGCTAGTGAACGGAATGCAGACCAGTAGGGTCGCCAGGAAGAGGCTGCGAGCGGTCATGCCCTTTTTACGCCAGGTGAATTGGCCGCGTCTCGCCTTAGTCTAGAACGAATTCGCGCGCTGCGGTTGATTGCCATTGCGGTGTGGAGCGGCGGGCAAAAAATAGGAACAGAAACAATCTCTTGAAAATGCCAGCTCAGGCCATCGATAGTTATTGGACAACACTCGGCAGCCCGAGCGTCGCCCGCGCTCGATGGCTGCGGCGCAGCTTGGCCGCCGTCCGCCTTTCGAATTGCCCACCTTGGCGCATTGCCGTTCGAGCGAAGCGCCAACCCCTTCGGCCCGACAGTCGAACAGAAGTCATTGCGCGCGCACCTTTACCTCGGAAGTCTTTGAAAGATAAGTACGTTCTCGCCCGCACAGAACTGAAGTCGGGCGCCGCCGCCCGGGGGACAACCGCCATCCATATGCCGCCGTCGATTCCACTCCTGTGCTTTTGATGCCGGAACACGGCAGGAATGGGGTATTGACCTTACAGCCGCAATCTTGCCGAACCGAATCGAAGCGTGGATGATTAGTCGGAACTACAAAGCCGGCCCACGTGCGCTTGCGAAAATGCCAAATCAACCTGCGCGGAATAGAAAAACGCGCGGCGGCGAGTATTTCCTCACCTGCAGCATTGGCGAAATCCTGCCGCCCATCCAGTGGTGCGGCCGGCCCGGTTCGGCGGCCTTAGCGTCCGTGGCGTGGGGCACATCATGAAAGACAAAATAGCTGGTTGGGCGTCTATCGCTGTGCTTCTTGTCCCCACGGTATCGTTCGCCGTGTGCCAGTACACCGACGCGACGGTGCAACGACAATGCCTGACGCTGGAAGCCCAGCAGCGTGCCCAGCAGCAGGCTCAGCAAAATGCCCAGCAACGTGGCCAGCAGCAGGCGCAGCAGCAGGCCCAGCAAAATGCTCAGCAACGTGGCCAGCAGCAAGCCCAGCAGCAAAATGTGCAGCAGCGCGCTCAACAGCAGTTGCAGCAGCAGGCCCAGCAAGGTGTGCAGCAGCGCGCTCAACAGCAACTTCAGCAACAGGCCCAGCAACGCACCGGACAGCAGACTCAGCTGCAAGCGCCGGCGACTGCACGCAATAACTACGTGGCGCCGCAGAACCAGGGCACGACATCGCGCCAGCCCGGTAATTCATCGGCGGCCGCAAGCGCATCGTCTTCGTTCACGTCGCGCGCGGTCGCGACCGCGCCCTCGCAATCACAGGCACGCCCGGTCTACATCGTTCCTCCGTCCGCGGTCGCCGCGCGCGCAGCGAACGGCAGCATGACGTTGACCTCTGCGGGTTCGGCCTCTGTATTGCGCGACATAAATTCCACGCGCAAGACTCTGGCAGGAATCAATAAGAGGCCGATTCCTGCCGGTGAAGTGACGAGCCGCAAGGATGGCAGCCTGACCGTCGCAACGGCCGACGGCCGGCAGTTTGGCGTGCGCCCCAACGGGACCCTCGCTTCCTTCGTAGGCGGAGGCAAAACGGCGGCGTTCGGAGCGAACGGCCAGATTCGCTCGGTTCACACCCCCAATATGGACATCGCCCGCTTTTCGCACGGGCAGCGCACCGTCGTCGTACGCCGGCCGGACAATTCGCTGCTGGTCAGTACCGGGTTGCATAGCGGCTATCTGCAGCGGACCATCGCCCGGAACGGCCGCACGCTGGTACAAAGAACCTATGCGGTGGGCAATGCTCATTACACGCGACTGTTTACCCCGTACAATTTCCATGGCGTCGCGCTGGTTAACTACGTTCCTACCTTCTCCTATAGTGCGGCCTTCTATGGCTGGGCGGCGCAGCCGTGGCGGACACCGGTAGCGCACGCCTCGTCGGTAACCGGAGCACCGTGGTACGCCTACTATGGGACGTACTTTACGGTCTCGCCGACCTATGCCGGCGCCCCGTGGCTGCTGACGGACTTTATCCTGGGGCAGACGCTGGCGGACGCCTATCACATGGAGTCCCAGGCGGCCCAGGCGCCTAGCCATGCAGCCGACGCCAGCAGCGATGCGAACGCCTCTGATTCGATCGAGGCACCGGTGACCGCTCCGATAACGCCTCAGATCAAGCAGGCCCTCGGTAACCAGGTGCAGCAGCAGTTGACCTACGAAATGGCCGGCTCCGCGGACACGGATCGGGCCGCGGCGACGAACGGCCTGCCGCAGGTGCTGGTGCGTAACCATCTGTTCGTGGTCAGCACGCCTCTCAATGTGACCACAGACGACGGGCGGCTCTGTGCCGTTTCCCCCGGTGATGTATTGCAGCTGAGTGCGGCGCCTGCCAGGGACGCGACCGCGGCGGATCTGAAGGTAAGCAGCAGCCGGCAGGCGGACTGTCCGGCTGGCGCGCAGGTCAGCGTGTCGCTGGACGATCTGCAGGAAATGCACAACAGCTTCCGCGCCAAACTTGACGCCGGCCTTCAGGCCTTGCATGAGCAGCAGGGTCAGGGGGATCTGCCAGCGGCGCCGCCAGTGGCAATGGCCCAGCCCCCGCACCCGGTCGAGGTGCCGCCCACGGGCGACACCAACGTTCAAGCCGAACTGGCCAGCGCGCAGGAACAGGCCAATGTGAACGAGACAGACGTGACAGAGAAGACTTTGTCACCGGCACTCATCTGATGGTGTCGTAGTACTCGGACGCCTGCAGGCCCTGTGCGTTCCGAGGAGCAGCGCATGTGCCTGTCAGCCGGGCGCCGGTCAACCGGCTTGTAAGCGCACGGGACTTCCGGGTGAAAAGCAACTCGAAACCAGTCGGCACATTGGAGGCGGCGCGTCAGCATGCGCTGCGCCTGCTGGAATCCCAGCCGGCGCTCGCGTTCGAGCAGGCCGCGGAAATCCTCAAGGTCAGCGCCAATCATCCGCAGGCCATGCTCGTCGCCGGCGCAGCGCGCCGCCTGTGCCGTGACCCCGCTGGAGCGGAGTTGACACTCAAATCGTTCTCCCATGCTCTCCCAGGCGCCATGGTTGGCGCGAACGGTCAGCCCGGTGTGGTTGTTGCCAGCTGAGCCGCTCGAGCCCAGTCCGGCCGCGCCCGGCGGGCCCGACTTTCGGGCGCTGCACCGGGAGCGGCTGCGCCGGCTCAAGACCCGCGAGTTACAGCAGTTCGCGTCGCGCCACCCCAAGTCACGCGCGTTACATGAGCGCGCCCTGGCGTCGATGGTGGGTGGCGTGCCGATGCCGTGGATGGCGCGCTGGCCCGGCGGCTTCCCGTTGTATGTCAAGCGCGCCATAGGCTCACGCATCGTCGATGTCGACGACCATGTGTATGTGGATCTGTGCCTTGGCGACTCCGGTGCCATGGGCGGCCACGGCCCGCCGGCCGTCGTGCGCGCCGTACAGGCGCAGGCGGCGCGCGGCATCACGATGATGTTGCCGACCGAGGATGGCATCTGGGCGGCCGAGGAACTGGCGCGCAGGTTTGGCATGGATCACTGGCAGTTCACCCTTTCAGCGACCGACGCGAACCGTTGTGCGCTACGCGTGGCCCGGCAGATCACCGGGCGAAAGTTAATCCTGGTGTTCAGCTACTGCTATCACGGCACGGTAGATGAGGCATTTGCCGTTCGCGATCCGAGCGGGGTGACCCATTGCCGCGCCGGCAATGTCGGGCCGGCAGTTGATCCGTCACAGACCACCCGTGCCATCGAATTCAACGATGTCGAGCAGCTCGAGCAGGCGCTCGCCGACCAGAGTGTCGCGTGCGTGCTGGCCGAGCCCGCGATGACGAACATGGGCATTGTGTTGCCAGTCGCCGGCTATCACTCGACCCTCAGGTCCCTGACCCGTCGGTACGGAACACTGCTGGTCATCGATGAGACCCACACATTCTCGGCTGGCCCGGGGGGTTGCACCCGACTCTGGAATCTGGAGCCGGACATGCTCACGATCGGCAAGTGCATTGGCGGCGGCATCCCTTCCGGCGCTATCGGTATGAGCAGCGAGGTTGTGGACAGAATCGGCCTGCAACGCGACGCCGACTACCAAGATACCGGCGGCGTCGGCGGAACGCTGGCCGGCAATGCCCTGTCGGCGGCGGCGATGCGCGCGACACTCGCGCAGGTACTGACGGCCGAAGCATTCGATCGGATGATTTCGCTGGCGAACGACCTGTGTTGTTCGATAGAGCGGCTGATCGGCTCGCGGCGCCTGCCCTGGCACGTCACGCAGCTCGGTTGTCGAGTGGAGTACAGTTTCCAGCCTCGGCCGGCCATGAATGCCACCGCCGCGCATGCCGGCGTCGACCGGGAGCTTGATTCCTATCTGCACCTGTACCTGCTCAACCGCGGCGTCCTTATCACACCGTTTCACAACATGGTGCTCATCTCGCCCGCATCCACGACCGCCGACGTGGCGCTGCACGATCGGCTGTTTGCCGCTGCCATCGACGAATTGCTCGCACCGGAGGCATCGTGACATCTTGCCCGGCTAACCGCCTAAGGTACGAGGCCTACAACCGCAGACCGTGATTGCCGTCGAAGGAGCAGCCGACTGATTTGGCGGACGGCCTATACCATGTCAATATGACAGGATGATGTCAGACGGCGTCGTTTCCTGGTGGTCTTTGCTCTGTGCGCTCGCCGCGCTCAACATCCTTGCTTGGTGCATGTCGGCAGTGGCCCACAACCGCCGGCGGACGGTCATCGCACCCGAAGCATACTCCGCCCGGCGCCTGCAGCTTCAGTTGTCCGCAGTCTATGTGTTTGGTTGCGCCTTCCGTTCCGTGTTGCCGGTATTCGACGGTCCTCGCATCTGCCTGTTCAACTCCTGGCTGTCCAGCGTCGTCGTGGGCCGCTCGGTGGCGACCTGCGCAGAGCTGTGCTTCGTCGCTCAGTGGGCCGTGATGCTGCGCCAGACGTCGCGTGCGACCGACAGCATGCTCGGGAAAGTCGCCTCGCTGGCGGTGGTGCCGCTCATCGCGATTGCCGAGGCTTGCTCGTGGTATTCGGTGCTGACGACCTCCAACCTCGGTCATGTCGCCGAAGAGTCGATCTGGGGTCTGTCGGCGGCGCTGCTGGTGACCAGCATGGTGGTGATCTGGCCACGTTGCACTGCGGCCGTCCGTCCCGTACTTCTCGCCTGCTGCGTCGCAGGCGCAGCCTACGTCGCCTTCATGTTCCTCGTGGATGTCCCGATGTACTGGTCGCGCTGGGTCGCCGACGGAACCAGCGGACGCCACTACATGAGCATCGCTCAAGGCGCGCGCGATGTTGCCGTACGCCGGGTGGTCTCCTACCGTTGGGAGGACTGGAAGAGCGAGGTGGTTTGGATGTCGCTGTATTTCAGCGTCGCGGTGTGGCTCAGCATCGCGCTCGTCCACGCGCCCGTGTCCGAGGCACGAAGCGCCGCCCGGGAACGCAAACGCCCGCACGCCGTTCGCCGCTGAGCGACGCGATGGGCCCTATTCCGAGGTACGGTGCCATACCCCCGTCCCGGTACGCCCCGTCGCAAGCATCGTGACCAGAACTACCCGCCATCGCTGCTCTATCTATTGATGACACTGGGGCCCGGCATTTCTCTCCTGGGTCTGTTGGAACGGGTCGAGCTGCGCGACGCAAATCCGTTTGGACTACGGCTATAACCTTGTCGTGGTCTACCTTGCCTGGCTCGGCGTAGTCCTGGCGCTGTATCCGCCGTGCAAATGGTTTTCGGCGGTCAGACAGAAAAGCACATCAACGCTGCTTAGCTACCTCTGAGTCCCTCCGGAATGACGTGCTAGCGGCGCTGGCGGGTAGAATCAGTGTCACACGGAGTTTTTTGACCACGGCGGCACACCATGCACCTCCCCAGTAATACGCTTTCACCGAACACCGGGCGCACATCGACCTGTCAGGCCGTTGCAGTCATTGCCGCCTGCATCGCGGCGCTGTCGCCGGCACATGCCGATTCACCGCGGCCGGAAGGTATGGCCGGACAGCTGATCGATCATTACCACATGCAGCGCATACCGCAAGAAGGGCCCTGGTTCAGCCTTACCTATAGCAGTGAAGATCAGATCGACGGCGCGGCACTGCCGTCGCGTTACGCAGGACGTGCCCATGTGACAGGCAACGCGATCGTGCTGCTCGCGACGCGCTCCGATTTCTCGGCAATGCATCGATTGCAGACCGACGAAGTCTGGCATTTCTACGGCGGCTCCCCACTTGAGATGCTGCTGCTTTATCCCGATGGACATGGACGCAAGGTAACCATCGGCCCGGACTTTCTGGCCGGCGACTTTCAGCAATTCACCGTTCCGCATGGGGTGTGGCAGGGATCGGCACCGCGCACATCGTCGGATGGCGCGTATTCTCTCGCTGGCACGCAATTGTCGCCCGGGTTCGACTATGCGGACTTCGAGATCGGCTATCGCGACGAACTGCAGCGCGAATATCCGGCTTTCGCCAACGACATCGGCCGCTTGACGCGCGCCGAATTCGCAACCAGTAGCGCGCATCGCCCGCAGCAACCCGCAGTGGCACCGCCGAAGGCCATCGCGTTTCGCGCCGATCAGGTGCCGATAGTTGCAATGTCGCCGGGATTGGGGTTGCAGGAGCTGGTTGGACGAGTCGCACACGATGCCCTGTCCTCCAAGCTCAGCGTTGCGAAGTTTACACTGGCGGCCGGCCGCACATCGGCCACGAGCTTCAATCACCAGTCACAGGAAGTCTTTCTTGTTGCAAATGGAACCGGCCAGGTCCATTTGGATGAAAAAGTAATGCCCGTCGGGCCGAGCTCGGTCGTTTTCATTCCCGCAGGGCAGCGACATTCGATCGAGGCGGATGTGAACGGCGCGCTGATTTTCTTCGCCATTTCGGCACCGGCCTTCGCCCTCGAAGACTACGTGGTGGTAAAACCGTGAACGCACCTGACATCAGGCATCGCGCCGTCCAGATCGCCCCGGACCGTTAAGAAACAGGGCAAGTCCCCTGCCACCTGCTGGGCGCACCGCTGCAGAATAGAGGTACGATGGCGCCCAACAATTACCGGCAACTCCGACAGTCAATTTCGGGCTCTCAGTGAACTCACCGTCAATCATCGTCGCCGAAGACCATCCGATGTTCAGGGCGGCACTGGTGCTTACGCTGAGGCGACTCATGCCCGAGGCGCTGCTGATGGAGGTGGCGAGCCACGGCGAACTTGAGAAAGCGCTGGCCGGGAACGGTGACGTGAGATTGGTTCTACTCGACCTCAGGATGCCCGGCGCGCATGGCCTGTCGTCGCTTGTGTTCCTGCGGGGGGAATATCCAAACGTTTCGGTAGCGATCATTTCCGGTGGCGCTTATGCCGAAACCATCGTTCGCGCCCGCCAGCTTGGCGCTTCTGCATTCATACCGAAATCGGCACCGATCGACACCATTGCGCAAGCCCTGTCCTGCGTGATCCGCGGCGAACTGTGGTTTCCGGCGCAGGACGATGCCCCGCCAGGTCCCGTGCCGCTACTGCAAGACAAACTCACGACGCTGACGGCGCAGCAATTCCGGGTCCTCAAGTGCCTCGCCGAAGGCATGCTCAACAAGCAGATCGCCGACCTTCTTGAAGTCTCGGAGGGTACTGTGAGGGCGCACGTTACCGCGATTCTGCGCAAGCTTGGCGTGAGCACGCGCACCCAGGCGGTGATTCTGGTGACCGAACTGGATCTGGAAAGAGACAGCGCGGATACTTTGTGATCACGCCTCGGTAGTGACCGCCGCTAATATTGCCAACATTTCGGTGCGCAGTTCCGCCGGCCGGATCGGTTTTGCCAATACCGGCCATGGTGCGTTGTAGAGCGCCTCCTCCAGCTGCGTGGCGTGCTCCCCGGAAACGACCACCACCGGCACGGTGCGGCTCCAGATCGATTCGAGTTCGGCCAGAAGATCTGGCCCCACGCAATCCTCGAGGCGGTAGTCGAGTATCAGTAGATCGGGCGCGTCCGTGCAACGCGCAGTGCGCAGGCACTCCTGGCCACTGCCGCAAAGGGTAACCTGACATCCCCAACGTTCAAGCACCGTTCGCGTCGCTTCACGTACATCGCGGTCATCGTCTATGCACCAGACCCTGCGTCCATCCAGGCCCCCCTCCGCCACCGGGGCAAGCTCAATTGCTTCGTGAAGCATTGAAACGTCGCCGACCGGAACTTCGATCGAAAACACGCTGCCGAGACCTGCCCAGGAACGCACTCTGACATCGTGGTTCAGCAACTTGGCAATGGTGCGCACGATGGCCAGCCCGAGACCGGCACCGCGCTCGATGCCGGTTTGTTGGGAATCGAGGCGGCGAAATTCCCCAAAGATCTCCTCGGTCTTGTCGGCGGCGATGCCGCACCCCGTATCCCAGACTTCGATCCGACAGGCGGCGCGGATACGCCGCACCCCCAGCAGAATTTTTCCTGAAGTTGTATAGCGGACCGCATTGGAAAGGAAGTTCTGCAATACGCGCCGCAACAGCGCTACGTCTGTGTGCACTACCGCCGTAGTCATCATGCAGTGAAGCTCGAGCCCGTGCGAGTGCGCAAGCATCCTGAACTCGCGAGCCAACGACTCCAGCACCGGCCCGAGCCTCGTGTCTTCGAGCTTGAGCTTGAGCTTGCCCGACTCCAGACGCGAAATGTCCATCAGGCTGGTAAACAGGTCCTCGACCGACGCGAGCGAACGTTCGGCGTGCTCGGCAAGATCGGCGGCAGGGTGGTTTCGAAGGTCTTCCTTGATCGCGGAGATGTAAAGGCGGGCGGCATTGATCGGCTGCGACAGATCGTGCACCGCGGCCGCCAGAAATTTGCTCTTCGAGCGGTTCGCGCGATTTGCCTCTGCCATCGCCCGCTGCAGATCTTCCGTGCGTTCCGATACACGCCGCTCGAGCGATTCAGCCAGCGCCAGTAATTTCTGCTCCACGCGTTTGTACGCGCTCACATCAGTATACGACGTCGCATAGCCGACTCCCGGCACAGGATTTCCACGGATTTCAAGCACTGCGTTGCCGGGCAACTCGCGTTCGTGCACGTGCGTGTTACCGGTCCGCAGGTGATGGATGCGCTTTTGGATCTGGGATTCCACATCGCGGCGGCCATACAGCCCGCGCCCGGCGTTATAGCGAATCAATGCCTCTATCGGTACCCCGACTTGAACCAGGCTTGAGGGAAAGTTGAAAATCTCCATGTAGCGCCGATTCCATGCAACCAGGCGCAGGTCCGCATCCACGACGCTTACACCCTGCGGAAGATGTTCAAGGGTCGCGCGCCACAGGCCGCGGTTCAGCTCGATCTGGTGAATGAGTCTCGCCAGCGCTTCGACCGTGGTGTTGATGTCGCGTTTGAGATTGGCAAAGGTACCCTCGTAGCCGCCCGTCATCCGTACGGTGAGATCGCCCCGTGCAACTGACGCGAGCACCGATGCGGCTTCGCCAAGACCACCGTCGGCGGTTTCCATCAGATGGTTAAGATGCCGCACCATGTCGCGAAAAGCATTCTGAAATGAGGTTTCGTCGCCGCGTTCCGAAAAATCTCCGCGCGCCGCAGCCTCGACCAGACGCACAATCTGCTCCTGAATCGCAATCAGGTTCTGCCGGGCCTTATCGATGGCCTCCGTCAGCATGCCCTTTTTTCCCGGTAGCGGCGGCAGATTCATCGAGAAGTCACCGATCGCATAGCGCTCAATGACGTCACGCATCATCATGGCCAGGGCGACCTGCTCGGCAACCAAATCGTTGACCGCGTCGGCCATCTCCTTGTAGACGCCGCTGAATGAAGCACCGTCAATCTTGAAGTCAATATTGCCAAGCTCGTGCTCCGCGGCGATCTGCCGCTCGGCGTCGACGAATCGTTGCAGTGTTTGCCGTACTCCCTGCATGGCGCGAACCAGGTCGCCGATCTGGTCGCGACGCTTGGTCGATATCGTGAAGTCGAGATTGCCCTGACTGATTTGATTGGCTACCGCGGTCACTCGTTCGATCGGCTTGGCAAATCCGCGGGCGATCATCAACGACAGCAACGTGACCAGCGCTGCGGTGACAACCAGCAGGAACAAAGCGCTACGAGTGGCCTCGTTGACCCCTGCGAGGCTCTCCTCGGTGTTCTGCTGGGCAACGGCAATCCAGCCGAGATCGGTGTGGCGGATCATTGCTATGCGATCAACGCCATCGAGCGCGTAGTGTTGGAATCCGTCGTTGCCGGCCCTCGCCGCCAGAAAAGCCGGATGCCTGCTGTAGTCCTTGAGGCTTTGATTCCACGGCTCACGCGCGTTGGCGATCAGCCGCCCCTCCGGTGTCATCAGGAATGCAAAGCCGGTGCGGCCCAGATTGGCGGAGGTGACGGCCTTGCTCACTGCATCCAGCGTCGCCGCCTCGATCAGCATGCCGCGTAGTTGTCCATTCGTGTCGGAGATCGGCAGCGCCATCAGGAACGCGGGTCGCTGAGAGGTAAGCCCGACCTGAACCTCGGCGGAATACGGAGCGCCCCGCAGTACGTCGGCGTAATAAGTCCGGACTCGATACGAGGCCAGCGGTTGATCATCGCTTCGCGCGACATTCATTCCGGTCAGGTCGGCCGTATGGATCAGATAGGCCCACGGTAGCTGCTGCGCCACCGACAGCACGAGCCGCTTATGCGCCAGCGGATCCATCGATATAGCCTCTGGCAGGCTCGCCGCGAGTTTCAACACCGACAGATTCTGCTGCGTCCAGTCGTTCACCTGCTGCACGACGCGGTCCGAGAACAACTGCAGGCGTGCGCGTGCGTCCGCTTCGCCATCCTCAATGCTGCGGGATCGTTCGAATTGCCAGAAGATGGTCAGGGGAAGCAGCGCGACGACCAGGAACGCGAGCAGTAGCTGCGAGAAAATTCCGACGCGGCGGGGAACCTTCGGAATGTAAAGGGGGCTCATTGGCACGTTCCAGTGACGAGACCAGCGTGTTCGCTCAGGTCAGACTGAGTCTGACGCAAGTGTACTTCAAGTACGCCTGCGCCGAGCCGCTCGCCCGGTCATCCGGTGCAAAGCGAGGAGCTGATAAGCGATTGAAAAACAAGAGGAAGGCGCGCTTGAATTTTGGACAGGACAGGCGCGGTTGCGGGCCCAGTGCCTGTCGACCTTTGCAAGGCACGGCGGGCAGTACCTCCGGCGCGTGACGCCTGCCGCAGTTAAGGCCGGTTCTGACTCATCGCACTCGAACGATTGTCGACAACTCCCTCGCACGCACCGCTGCAGGAACGCTCGCGCATTTACCCAGATCCTGTCCGTGGCAGGAATCCCACACCCGAAAGGCCGCGACAACGCGCCTGTGGACACCTCCAGACCTGCCGGTTTAAGCTAGCCGCCGTTCTGCCTAAGCGGCTACGGCGCCTAAGCGAATGTGCAATTGTCAGTGTCGGTCTTGATCGTAAAGATCGCGTGAGTTAGGCCGCAGTCGTTGGGCCGCAGCTACAAAAAGTAACAGCTGCTGATCGGAATGGGGGATGTCGGTTGATAGCCAGGTACGAGTCTCGGGGCACTGAACCCGCTTTGGCGGGCCAAAACGGCGCCCGGATGCTGTGTCTGGGCTGCCGGCATTGACGGACGGGGGGCTAGCGATTGCTGCTTTATAACAACACTTCACAAAGTAGAGAATCCATGCAATTCAAATTAACCCCCACCTGAGAGTGCCGGTGCAGTGACCGCGACGATGAGGTGTATTGGCATCGTGGCGATCAGGTTCGTCGACGTGGCGTTCCGCTGGGAACTGTACGGTGCACGCCGCAACTCGTCGGGGAAAATCTCTGAGTAAAATTGAAGGGAAAAACATGTGCTCGCCAAAATTGTGGTGTGTGCTCCTGGCATTTTCTTGCATCGCGGCTGCTCCGCTGGCCTTAGCTCAAAGCGCCAGGCCCGCTGACGAGTCGACACCGTCAGATTCGACCGCTAAGGGGGCCGCCGAGAACGAGGTCCAGCAACTGCGCCGTGAGGTGACGGAACTGCAGGCGCAGATCCGGTACCTCGCTCAGGCCAGCAGCCGGAAGGAGGCCGGTGAGGCTCACCTGCTGCCAGCCAGCGATGTGGTGGCGAGTACCGCGGGTACGGATGCCGACAGCGCATCGACGCCCGTCAGCCGCGCGGACCTCGACGCCCTTCAGAAACAAATCGATGCCCTCAAGAGCAAGGCCGGCAGCGCCGATGTCGCCGCCCTCCAAAAGCAGGTGGACGCTCTGCAGAAAAAGTCGAGCGAAGCCCCCACAGCCGGTTGGAACGGCGAGCACTTTTTCCTGAGAAGTACCGACGGCAACTTCACGCTCATGCCGGTCGGCTACATGGATGGACAATACAACATCTACAACAATACCTATGGCGCACCTCCGGATTCGTTCTCCATCACGCGTGCGCGCTTCGGATTTCAGGGCAACTACGGCAAGCAGCTCGACTATGCCCTCATAATCGAGACGATCGCGTCCCCCACCGTGCGCGATGCGTATATCGATTTCAAGCCCTGGAAGGCCTTCAGCATCCTCGGCGGCGTGTTCAAGGTGCCGTTCTCGATGGAAGTCGGAACCGCGGACACAAACGTGGAATTCTATAACCGCTCCATCGTCTCCAACCTCTATCCGGACGCCGGCGGAGCCTTCCGCGCTCCTGGGATCGAGGCTCACGGTGAACTGGCGCAAGGCACCGTGGAATACTGGGCCGGGGTGTTCAATGGGCAGGGGCTCATAGCCAGCGGAACCACGAATGAACCCGAGGTGGTCGGCCGGTTACGCGTTTCCCCGTTCAAGACGACGAACATCAGCTGGCTGAAGACGCTGGGTGTCGGTGGTTCCTACGAGCACAGCCGATCCCGGGGCCTGTCGAACGAACTGAGCTACAGCGGCGCCGTCAACGATGGCACCTTTACGTTCTTTCCGCAGTTCCGGATCAATGGCAACGTCGATCGATATAACGCCTTCCTGTCGTGGCTGAGCGGGCCGTTGGGGATTCGCGCCGAATATGCGCATCTGCAGCAGGATCGAAGCAATGTCGGCTCGTTGACCACCGGCGGCATTGGCTTCAACAGCCTGCCTTCGGTGACGGGCGAGGGCTTTTACGTGTCGGCGATCTATTTCCTCACCGGGGAAAATGATCCGCTGAACGCGGTGCCGCGGGTTCGGCACCCGGTGATAGGCCCGGCTTCTCCCGGAGAGTCGGGGGCCCCAGGCTGGGGCGCCTGGGCGCTCAAGTTCCGCTATGCCAGGCTGCAGGGGGATGCACCAGGTCTGACCTGTAATGCCGCCACCATCCCCGCCTGCCCGATCACGCCGGTCATCTCACCGGGATTCTTCGACCACACCGATCAGTTCAATTTCGGAGTGAACTGGTACCTGAATTACTGGGTTCTGGTCAAATCGGAAGTGAACCTGGATCGGCTCAAGGAGCCCAGCGTTCAGGGCATTCTGCCCCACAACTATTATGTGTTTCTCGAAACCCTGCAGTTTCGGTTTTGATCGGGGACCTAGAGCACATCGCATGAGCGCGTCGCCAGTTGCTATGAGAGCCGGCACGGGTGAATCCGATGGTGCTGCGGACCCCTGGAACAATTGCTGTGGAATAAGGCTATTTGGCACGCGCCAGATATCGTTGGAGGAGATTGGATGAAAACTAGAATGGTTCCGCTTCGAAACCTAGTCGCCCTGTTCGGAGTGTTATTCCTCCTGAACAGTTGCGGAAGTAGTCCCTCTGGCTGTCCGGTCTGCGGCACGCAGAAGAACGGGCCGATCGGATTGATCGATGTCATGCTGGTGCCGGAGCACAATCCCAACGGTGAGCCCGGCGGCCCGTTCAATATTTTCGACATCAGCTGGGTGGATCCGACCAACCGCTCCTTCTTCGTGACGGATCGCATCGGCCTCGACGTCCCCGTGTTCAGCACGGTGTCCGACGTCGCGCTGTGGGCCGTCGGCGGCGACAATTCCGTTGCCGAGGGGGGGAACAACGCCAGCGTGTGCTGGGTGGATACCTCGAAAGGGACCACGGCCGGCGAGACCATTCCACCGATCACCACCGCGCAGGGCAACTACACCCGCTTTGGATGCAAGACCAATACCTTCCGTCTTCCGGGTTTCTTCGGTCCCAACGGCCATTTCGGCGGATTCCTGGGCGGCCAATGCTGTGCCTCGCGTGCCAACAACCTGAACCCGCTGACGGGCCCGAACGGCCTCGAGGTCTCGAACGATGGAAATTTCATGTTCGTCGGCAATGGCAGCTCGGCACTGTTCGTTTTCGACCTGGCACCGATGATCAGCAGCAACTACACCAAGGCACCTCTTCTGACCGCTGTCATACCGACGGGCACGTCCCCCGACTACGACGGACCTAATGGCATCTCCGCGTGCATGGCGTCTGCGGACGGCAGAGCCTTCGCTGACCCCACCTGCGGCGATTTGCGCGCCGATGAACTGGCTACCACCGGTGGCGTCGTGGCATTCCCGCAGGACGGTGCCTCCCATTTTCTGGTGGCGATCATCAATGGCGACCCGGGATTACCCTTTGTCAGCATCATCGATGCCACCGGGATCGTCACGCGGTCGGCCAACAACATGCTTGGGCACTGTCTGCCCTATGCATCCGCGACATACGTGGCCGCTGACGCCGGCACTCAGGCGCCCTTCAGTCCCGGCGGCCCGGTGTCAACGTTTCCCGCGAACTACGCCTCCTGCATTCTGGGACAGATCTACTACGACGCTGCAGCGCAAAATGACACCACCGTCCTCATTGATGACGGCGGCGCCAATGGACCCGTCGCAAGCCCGGCATTCCCCTGCCCCGATCCTTCGCTTCAGTTCATCGGCACACCTGGCGTGCCGGGGCCAGCCGTGCCAACCGGCGCCTCCGGCCATGGGGCGGGTGTCAACCCGGATGTCCCGTGCCATCACGGCCCGCAGCTCACGGCAACCACCACTGGCGCGGCCGGCGGAGTCTTCTGCGCGGCCGGCCCCGGCTCGCCGGCTGGCTGCGTCGGTGCGATCGCGCCAGCCGGGTTGGGCGGGATGGTCTTCTACCCTCCCACCCACACCTTCCTGCTGACCAACGGCAATGCGACCGGTGACATCACCGTCGGCAGCGTCGACGTCATCGATCCGCTGCACCCGATCAAGGTCGCCGGTGTCACCAAATACGTGCCAGCAATCATCAACAGTTTCCCGATCTACAATTGCATGCCTACCGGCGTGAATGTCGGCCCGGGCACGGATGTGCTCGTGGGATGTGCGGATCATGACGGGCGGGCTTTCGCACCCTCCACCGTCATCATCAATGGCACCACCGGCGCCGTCATCACGACCATCAACAATGTCGGATTCGTAGATGAGACCTGGTACAACCCCGGCGACAACACCTACTACCTGGGGGCCAGGGACATGCCCACCGGCCCGGTGCTGGGCGTAATCGATGCCGGAACCCGAATGTGGCTGCAAAACGTCCCGACCAACGGCAACGCCCACAGCGTCGCGGCCGATCCGATCAACAATCACATCTTCGTGCCGCTGCCCTCGGGTGGCCAAAACTGTGAAACCGTCAACGCCGATGGTTGCGTGGGCGTGTATGCAGCGCTGTAGTTAGCCGGCGGGAAGTGCTTTTGAATTGGGGAGCCCCACGTGCACGGACGTGGGGCTCCCATTCCCCAAGGCCGCGGGCTTACCGGACCAGCGTCTCCTGATAGCGCATCATCTGCCATTGTCCGTTCTGCCTGGTCCAAAGCTCACCGACGAACACCCTGCGGAAACGAAGCGCTGAGTTTTTTGGAAATTGCATGCTGCTCTCGTAGGTAACGAACGCATGGTCCGGCCCGAGCGGCTGCACCTGAAAGAACTGAAGCAGGTAATCGGTGTACATGCAGTGCTCGACTTCGCCGAGAACGTGACGCCTGGAGCGCTCGCCCTCGCCGTCGGATTCCACCGCCTGGAAATCGTCGGTCAGGAATTTTGCGTAACCTTCCTTGTCTTTCTTCTTGAACATTTCCCAGGCGGCGCGCACGTTCGCCTCGAGCAGCTTGGCCAGATTGGACGGCGCCACGGTCTTGTTGGACGGCGTGCTGGCAGGCGTATTGTCCGCCGGTGCGGGTTGCAGCGCGAATGCCAGACACGGCAGCGCAAGCGCGACAATAGAAGACAGCATCCAATTACGCATCGCTTCCCTCCACAAATGAGCCGCCGCGAATCCTACAGCCTGGCGCCTGACACTCAAAGCAGAGTTGATGATCGCACGATGAAATACCTCATGATTTCCCGTCTGAATCGGGTTGCTGCTCCCTGGGGTCTCGGCTACCATGCAACCGTGCTGCGGAGCGCTAACCAGGGGACGAAACGATGAAAACAATCCCACTGCTACTGCTCGTGTCGCTGGCGTCGGCCTCTGTTGGGTTCACGCAGTCGGCGCCGCAGCCAGCCCCATCGGCACATGAATGGCAGCAATCGCAGAAGACCGATACCGGCCGCACATTTACCTACACGCAATTCACCCTGGTGGGAACGTTCGTGACGCCGCCGCACGATCCGGTCGCCAATCGCCCCACCCTGGCGCTGGATTGCATTCCCGCCAACGGCTCTCACCGCGCCAAGGGCAGGCTGCTGGCCGGAAATCTTCTCGTCGGAACGACGCTGAAGATCGTCTACGTCGAGCCGGAAGAGATTCGTGGTACCTCCTACTTTCCAAAGGTTGCAGTCCGTTATCACACGGACGGCGGCAAGGATATGGAGGATAACTGGACGCCCGGAACGGACAAGACTTCTGTGGCCATTCCCACCGATGTCCTGAAGCAACAGCTGCGTGCTCACAGCGTAGCAATCACAGCCGATGATGACCGCGGATCGCCGGTTGCCATGCGGTTCGACATACCCGATCCGACGCTGGTCGAACAAGGCTGTCATCTGGATGAGCACAAGAAGTGAGATCGCGGAGATGAGACATGAACAACAGCCGTCGTAAGTTCCTGGCGGGCGCCGCCGCAGGAGCATCGCTCGCGGGCGTCGCTGCTGCCGCCGCCAGCGCGGCTGCCTCCGACACCGAGGTCGGCCTGGCACGCCGACTCAAGCGCTCGCCCGCTTCCAATGAAATGCCGCGTGGTATGACGCTCCTGTCCATACGCTCATCGAACGGGGATACCCTCGGCGTCAAGACCGATCACGGCATCCTCGACGTGCGGCGCGCATCGCTTGCGCTGCGGCTGCCGGTGCCCTTGACGCTCGACGCTCTGCTACAGGATGGCGGCGCCGCCGAAGTGGCGCAGCTCGTCGCCGCGGCGCGCAAGTCGCGCCACGCCGACAGTCTGTACGTGGATGAGTCGACGATCACGCACGGACGCCTGTTCGCCGACCCCGGCAAGATCGTATGCATCGGGCTGAACTATCGCGAGCACGCCAAGGAAGCCGGTGAGAAGGTACCGGCGGTGCCGATCCTGTTCAACAAATACAACAACGCGCTCACCAGTCATGGCACCACGATCCACCTGCCGACGAGCGATGTGGCGACCAAGTTCGATTACGAGGTGGAGCTGCTGGTCGTCATCGGCAAGCGCGCGCATAACGTGAGCATCGAAGACGCGCGCAAGTGCGTCGCCGGTTATTGCAGCTCTAACGATTTTTCGGCGCGTGATCTGCAGCTCGAGCTCGACGGCCACCAGTGGATGATCGGCAAGACGCTCGACGATTTTGCACCGATCGGTCCCTACTTCGTCTGCGCCGACCTGGTAGAGGATCCGAATAACCTCAATATCGAATGTCGCGTCAATGGCGAGCCGCGCCAGCACTCCAACACCAGCTTTCTGGTGTACAACACCGACTTTCTCGTGTCCTACATCAGCCGGCATTTTCCCCTCGATCCGGGCGACCTGATATTCACCGGAACACCGCCGGGGGTGATCCTCGGCATGCCCAAGGAAAAGCAGGTGTGGCTCAAGGCGGGTGATCAGATCGCCTGCTCGGTCGGCAATCTTGGCGAATTGCGGTTTACGCTCGCCTGACACGCTCAGTAACGATCGCAGGGATCCGCAACCGTGTCACATCATTACCTGCGCCACGTTCGCCAGATTCGGCACATGCCATCGATGGCAAGCCTAAGCGAATGTGCAATTTCCCAATGCGGATCCTCATCGTACAAGTGACATTCGGCCGCACCTGATGTGCCGAATATAACAATTCGATCTTGCCGGGGAATCAATCATAAAATCCAGTGCATCCCGCTTCTACCTTGTCGTACTGAGCGGCATCGTTGCGGGCGTGCTGCTTGGCTACTTCTGGCCTGCAGCTGGAATCGCCCTGAAGCCGCTCGGCGATGGGTTCATTGCGCTGATTAAAATGCTGATTGCACCGGTGATCTTTTTCACCGTGGTTCTGGGGATCGCCAGTGGTGCCCATGCCAGGCAGGTCGGCCGAGTCGCGCTGAAGGCGGTCATCTACTTCGAGGTCGTTTCTACATTCGCTCTGGTCATCGGACTGTTCGTCATCAACGGACTGAAGCCGGGCAACGGATTCAACGCGGATCCCGCCACGCTCGATGCGGGAGCCGTCGCCAAGTACGCGGCGCAGGCGAAGGAACAGTCCGCCGTCGATTTCCTGTTGCACATTATTCCCAAGACCTTCACGGACGCCTTTACGAATGGCGGCGACCTGCTCCAGGTTCTGCTATTGGCGATAATGACGGGCCTTGCCCTGATGTTGATGGGCGAAGCGGCGCGGCCACTTCTGACTGTGTTCGAGACGCTATCCAAGGCGTTTTTCAAGATGATCGGAATGGTCATGATGCTGGCCCCGATCGGTGCCGGTGGTGCCATGGCGTTCACGGTGGGAAAATACGGCGTGCACAGCCTGGCGCCACTGCTCAAATTGATGGGCAGCTTCTATCTGACCTGCCTGCTATTCGTGCTGATCGTGTTGGGTCTGGTCGCGAGGATGGCAGGTTTCAGCATCCTGCTCTTCCTGCGCTATATCCGTGATGAACTGCTGGTGGTACTCGGCACGTCGTCGTCCGAGGTTGCGCTGCCTCAGCTGATGCTGAAGCTGGAGCGCTTGGGATGCTCCAAACAGGTGGTTGGCCTGGTAATTCCCTTTGGGTACTCGTTCAACCTGGACGGCACGAACATCTACCTGACCATGGCGGCCCTGTTCGTCGCACAGGCTCTCAACATAGACCTGACGCTGTCGCAGCAACTTGGAATTCTGCTGGTAGCGATGCTTACGTCCAAAGGCGCCTCGGGGGTCACCGGAGCCGGCTTCATCACCCTGGCTGCGACCCTCATGGTCGTACCGTCGGTGCCGGTCGCCGGCCTGGCGTTGATTTTGGGCATCGACCGCTTCATGAGCGAAGGCCGTGCTCTGACGAACATCATCGGCAATGGCGTTGCAACCATCGTGATTGCGCGCTGGGAGAACGCGCTCGATCGAGAGCGTCTCGCCGCCGAACTTGCCGCCGGCTCGCAAGGGATTATGCTGGGCGAACCGGAGGCGGCGGGCGCCGTTCGAAGATGATCGCGGTCAACGAGGGGTCACTGGCGCTTTGTGCGGACTGGTTGCGGCGGCGCTGATTGCACCGAATCTCACCGTTCCACCAAATTCGAGGGGGAGATATCAGATGAACTGCAAGAAATTGCCATTCGCCGTCGTCGCAGCCGTGATAGTTGCGGCAACCGGGTTCAGCGTCCTTCGGGCCGCGACGGTCGCGGCCAAGGGCTATGTGGTCGCCGAGATCACCGTCACCGACCCGGAAGCCTATAAGCAATACGTGGCAGCCGTGGCACCGGTGGTAGCGAAGTTCGGTGGCAAATATATCGTACGTGGCGGGCAAACCGTCGCCGTGGAAGGCGAACCGCCAAGTGGCCGAATCGTAGTGATCGAATTCGATGACCTCGCGGCCGCGCGTTTGTTCGAGGATTCCCCGGAATATCAGGCCGTCGCCGCGCTGCGCCACAAGGCAGCGCGCAGCCGGGTGTTTATCGTGGAAGGTACAGCGCCATAGCGCGCATCGGCGTAGCGTGCCTCAGCGGTTCAGGTGGCCGGATGTCTGTTCCGCTCCGCCAATAACACGATGGAGAGCAGTTGCGCGCCATCGACCGGCACCGCACGCGCCTCGGGGAACTCCTGCTGCGCCAGCCGGCTCAGCAACTGCCCCGGCGGCGGCTCGATGAACAACCGCACACCCAGCTCATATAGCGCCGTCACCGAGTCGTACCAGCGTACCGTATGGGAGACGTTGTTAATCAGATCCTCCCGCACGCCTTGCGCATCGCACAGCACACGCGCACGGCGATTGCTGACGTAGGGAAGATTTGGAGGATGCAACTCGATCGGGAGCAACGCCGCTGCAAGGCGCTTAGCCACCGGATCGAGCAGCGGAGAATGCGAGGGCACGCTGACGGCCATGCGCACCGCCTGGCGCGCTCCAGCCTGGCGCGCAGTCTCGACCGCCGCATCCAGGGCACGGTCGCTGCCAGACACGATGATCTGCGTCGGAGCGTTGACATTCGCGATGTAGATCTGCGCTGCGGCGCCGCCAACCTGCTCGACGATGCCGGCCACCTGCCGCTCGTCCAGACCGACGATAGCGGCCATGCCATAACCGTGCGGGTATGCCTTCTCCATGCACTCGCCGCGCAGCTTCACCAGCAGCAATGCGTCCGCAAAGGCCAGGGCACCGCAAGCGACTGCGGCGCTGAATGCGCCCACCGAAAGCCCTGCTGCCGCATCGGCACACACGCCCTCCTGCGTCAGGGCGCGTGTCACAGCGACGCCGGCGATCAGCGTGCTGAGTTGCACAGCGATGGTGGATGCCAACGCGGAGGTCGTGTCCAGCGTCCCCACGTCCAGGTCCAGCACTGACGCCGCCTCATCGAGCGTGGCATCGACGGCAGGATGCTCTGGCAGCCGGTGCAGGAAACCGGCAGTCTGCGCGCCTTGGCCGGGGAACAGATAGGCGATGCTCAGGCGAGGCTCGCCGCCGCCCTGTCGGCGGTCCAGGGATCGTGCACCAGGCGCGGGCCGACTGCGCAGCGCAGCCGTACCAGAGCGCCTGCCAGGACGTATTCGGACAAGGCCACGGCGCCGTACGGGGTTTCCAGCAGCGCGTCGATGCGCACCGGCAGTTTCGACAGCTCGGCATGCAGCCTGGCCGCGTCGCCCCGGGCAATCGGCTGATCCGCCTGCAGCACCAGGTCAAGATCGCTAGCCGGCGTGGTGCAGGGCACTGCGCTGGCCAGTTCGAAGCCGACGCTGCCGCCAGGGCCCCAGCGGCCGGCATGACCATGTGCAGCCAGAACTGCCGCCACCTCGTCGAGCACCAGGATCGCGGGGTTCGCGTGCCTGCCTGGCTGGCGCCGCCAGAGGCGCTGCGCAGCCAGCCACTGCGGTGTAACGCAATCCTCCGCCGCGCCAGCCGGAAGCCAGGCTGCGCAGCGCTGGACGCGCAGCGCACCGCGCACACCCACGGGCCACGCGCCAGGTTGCTGCACCGAGCGGCGCACGACGACCCAAGGTGCACGCTGCAAGGACGCTCGGGCCCAGTCCGCGCAAGGCCCCTCCCACACCAGCGCAGAGAATTCGCGCACGCGAAGCAGCGCATGCACGGCCGGCGGCGGATTACGCAGCATCCCACTGCTCCGCGAGCCGCCGGCGCACCTCAATTGACGCGGCGCGCGTTTGACGTGCCGCCGGCGACGCCAACCGGCTCGCCAGGTCGGGCGTGCTGGCGCGCACATCGACCACGGCGGCCAGCAGTTCCGCTCGCACGCGCTCGACGTCAGCTTGCCCCGGTGCTTCGGCATTTACGCCTTCAATCAGCTTGTGCAGCAGGCCGAGCCTCGCGTAGGAGTGAATATCGTATGCCATCGGGGCGATCTTCTCACCCAGACCCTCCAGTTCCGCGACGCTGCGTCGGGTAACGCGCGCGGCTGCCTGTTTGCCCATCGCGTGCACCATCACTTCCGGGCCATCGAGCGCGAGGATCCGGTTGGCCTGGTAGCCGTGCGCCAGGAACGCGCCCGACATGGCCTTGCCTACCAGCAGCGCGATCACCGGATGGCCGGCCAGGCGCGCCGAGGCATAGGCATCTGCAGCGGCTGCGCACGCCAGGTGGATGCCGAGCAACTCCTCGCAGCTTCCGTAGGCCTGGCTGGCAACGTCCACGATGGCAACGATCGGACGGCGCGCCCGATGCCGATCGGCGCTAATCGCGCGCCGCACGTGCACCGCCAGGGCACAGGCTTCGTCGAGTCCTACCTCCCCCTGGCGAGCGCGCGGAAAGCGGTTGTGCGTATCAGGTACGACCGCGATGAAGCGCGTCTGCTCGCCACCCAGCGCGGCATCGGCCACGCGAACGCTGCGGGGAGTGCACTCGACGACGCCGTCACTGCCCGTCAGCGCCTCAAACCAGATCCGGCCACGCTCGGGGCACTGTTGCGTACTCAATTCACTGCCCCTTCGCCCCAAAGGCGGCGCAGCGTGTTGGCATCCGGGGGCCGCAGCGGATCGATGCACGCCAGGCGCCTGACCAGATGTTCGACCTGGGCGCTGCGTTCCAGCTGCGGCAGTCCCTGCGCAAACGCGTCGCGCACCGCCGCGGCAATGGTCGCGGCGTCGTCTTCCAGCAGAGCGTCGGCCAGGCCCACCGCATAGCGCTGTTCCCCGCCGATCAGGCTCCAGATCAGCGCACGGTCGGACGCGTCCAGTTCCGCGATGCCCGCCTCCTGCTCGATCACTTCCGGTCCGTTCATGCCAAGCCGCGCTTGACGCGTCACGATGAGCCGGCTGCACAGTGCCGCCGCCATCGACATGCCGCCAAAGCAGCCAACTGTTCCAGCAACTACACCGACCACCGGCACATGGCGGCGCAGCGCGATGATGGCAGCGTGGATCTCGGCGATGGCCGCGAGACCGAGGTTCGCTTCCTGCAGGCGTACACCGCCGGTCTCCAGCAACAGCAGCGGCAATACCGGCCGGCCCTGCTTGCAGTCGCCCAGCGCCAACTCCAGCGCGCCGGCGATCTTGGCGCCGGATACCTCACCGATGCTGCCGCCCTGGTAGGCACTCTCAATCGCGGCCACCAGCGCCGGCCGGCCATCGAGCGTGCCGCGCGCGAGCACCACGCCATCATCGGCTTGCGCCACGATGCCCTGCAAGGGCAGCCACGGGGACTTGATGCGATCGAACGGCCCGAGCAATTCACGGAAGGTATCGGCATCGAGCATGGCACGGGCGCGCTCGCGTGCCGCCATCTCAATGAAGCTCGAGCGGGCCAGAAAGCGCCGGCCGTCTCGCGCCGCTGCGCCATTCATGAGCGCAGCGCCTCCGCCGCCTGCTCCAGCCGCAGCATCACCACACCCGGGGTAGCGCCGAAATCGTTGATCTCGATCGAGGCAGCGCCCTCGAAGCGCTCGAAGAACCGGTCCAGCACGTGTTTCCAGATGACGCCGTAGCCATCCACGCTGGTGGTGATCAGCACGTGTGCCCGCAGGTCCGGTGATGGTTCCAGCAGCACTTCTAGATCACCGGAGCCAACCACACCGACATGCACCCGGCGCAGCACGGCCTGCCGGGCGGGATAATCGAGTTTGATCTCTTCCATGCGGATCACCTCGGCGAATATCGCAGGCCGCGCGCGCTGCACCGCCACTGCGCGTGGTCGAGAAACAGACAGGCCGCCAGCAGATCGGCGCTACCGCCCGGTGAAGCATGGAGTGCCAGCAGCTGCGCATCCAGGTGCAGTAGCGCGCTCCTGCCGGCAGCGCTGGCACTGCCGCCCAGCGCGAGCACGGCGCCGGCACCGCACTGGGCGGCATGCAGTGCCGATTCACCACCGCGATACAGCAGGCAGGTATCGTCGAGACTGCTCATGATTGCCATCAGCGCATCAAGCTGCGCGCAGGTTTCATCGGCACCGCGCGCCCGTGCTGACCATAGCGCGGGCAGGCCGATGTCCACCACATGCGGGAAGCCGGCGCGCGCCTGACCGCGCGCACCCGGTACGCCGTACCGCTCGCATACGCGCATGCCATGCGATGCCAGTTGTGGCGCAAAGCGGTCCTCATGGCGCGCGATGCACCCGGCCAAGCGGGCGATCTCGCGCGGCGTGGCGCCCACACCACGGATGACACGCGCCGCCAGCAGCAGGCCAATAACCCAGATGGCGCCGCGATGCGTGTTGCTGCCGCCGCTGGCGGCAAGCATGTCGCACTCGCCTTCGCGGCCGATCAAGGCGAGCTGCTCGCGCAGTGCCTGGTCTGGCTGGCGGCCGGCAGCCAGTGTCGCCATTTCCAGGAACGCAGCGTGCAAAGCGCGGGCGGAACGCAGCAGGAGCCCGAGTTCGAGATCGCGATGTGCGCCCGGGCCACGCTGATCGACCAGCGCCGGCTTGGGGGTCAGCATCGCTTCGGTGATCAACACCTCGATCGCCAGATCGGCCAGTTGCAGGGCGTGCAAGCGCGGGCGCGGCCGCCAGCGCATCGGCGGCAGCATAGTCGGCGCGGCCAACGAGGAAGCGATCGCGCTCATCGACAGGCCCTACCAGCTACGGAATCGCGCCGGCGGCTGATACAGGCCCTCTGACCAGGCCACCAGATCCTCGATGCTGCGCGCCGCCAGCAACGAGCGCTTTGCCGCCATGCGCGATACACCCAGATCCTGCGGATAAGCAATTACCCCGCGTGCTCGCAGGGCTGCGCTGCGCCTGGCATCGGCACGCAGGCCGATGGGCGTAGCACCGGCAATGCTGGCGATTGCAGCACGGCGCTCCTCGCCGCTGTCGCTCTTGTAGAGGTAGGCGATGCCGTCTTCCGTGACGACGTGGGTGACGTCATCGCCATAGATCATCACCGGCGCGATCGGCATACCGTTCTTCCTTCCGACCTCGACCGCGTCAAGCGATTCGACGATGGTCGGCGTGCCTCCCTTCTTGAAGGTTTCCGCCAGTTGCACCACCAGCTTGCGGCCGCGCACCACCGGTGCGTCGGCCGTGATCAGGCTCAGCCAGGGCGGGCTGCTATGGCGGCGTCCCCCCGGATCGTGGCCCATGTTTGGCGCTCCGCCAAAACCAGCGAGCCGCCCCAGCGTGACGGTAGAGGAATTGGCGTCAGCATCCATCTGCAGCGTCGAGCCGACGAACAGGTCCACGCCGTATTGCCCGGCAAGCTGGCACAGCACTCGATTGGAACGCAAGCTACCGTCATGTCCAACGAAGAAGATGTCCGGGCGCGCGCGGATGTATTGTTCCATGCCCACCTCGCTGCCGAAGCAGTGCACGCTTTCCACCCAGCCGCTCTCGATCGCCGGTATCAGAGTCGGGTGCGGGTTGAGCGCCCAGTTGCGGCAGATCTTCCCTCTCAGGCCGAGCGATTCGCCATAGGTCGGTAGCAGCAGTTCGATCGCCGCGGTGTCGAAACCAATGCCGTGGTTAAGCGTAGTGACGCCGTGGCGCTCGTAGATGCCGCGGATCACCATCATCCCCATCAGCACCTGCAGCTCGCTGATGTGGCGCGGATCGCGGGTGAACAGCGGCTCCATTGCGAAGGGCCTGTCGGCGACGACGACAAAATCTATCCAGGAGCCGGGAATGTCCACTCGGGGTAACTCCTCCGCCAGCTCGTTCACCTGGGCGATCACGATGCCATGGCGAAAGGCGGTGGCCTCGACGATGGTCGGCGTGTCCTCGGTATTGGGACCGGTGTAGAGATTGCCGTGCGCATCGGCTTGATCGGCGCACACCAGTGCTATGTTCGGCGTCAGGTCGATGAACATGCGCGCGTACAGCTCGACGTAGGTACAGATCGATCCGATCTCGAGCTTGCCGTCCTCCAGCAGCTGTGCCACGCGCAGGCTCTGCGGACCGGCGAAGGAGAAATCGAGTCGGCGTGCGATGCCGCGCTCGAACAGCGTCAGGTGTTCCGGCCGGCTGATGGTCGAAATCAGCAGGTGGATGCCGTGCACCTTCCGTGGATCGACCTGCGCCAAGGCGCGCGACAGGAAATCCGCCTGCTTCTGATTGTCGCCCTCCAGCACCACCCGGTCGCCGGGCCGGATCAGTGTCTGCAGTGCGTCGACGATCGCGTGCTGTTCGAGCAACTTGCCGTTGGCGCGCGACCCGACAGCAGCGAGGCGTCGGGCCTTGGCATCGCGCATGACTGTCCATGAACGGCCAGCAGCAACGACCTTGCCCGCGCTATTGCCTGTCTTCATGCTCAAATCATCGGCAATCATTGGTCGGGCGGCCTCAGGTTTTCTGCTTGCCGCCACGTTGCCGGTCATTGTTTGCCGAGTTGCTCAGGTGCAGTGCGACGTAGGACGCCAGCATTTCGCCGGTTTGCAGCAGATGCGGTTCAAGGATCTGAACGGCGCGTTCGACCTCGCCGGCCCGCAGCGCCTCGAGTATCTGATGGTGCTCATCGTCCGAGCGCCGCTTGTACGGTGGCACCTCCAGTTTCAGGCGCAGATAGCGCTCTCCCTGGCTGTGCAGCGAGTCGATCATGGCAACCAGGCGCGTACGCCCGGCCGGCGCGTACAGCGCGAGATGAAATTCGCGATTGCGCTGTACGTACACCGAGCGATCGCTTTCGCTGCGTGAAGCACGCAGCAGCGCGCCGGCCTTTTTCAGACTTTGCTGGGTGTGGTGCGGTGCCGCCAGGCGCAACGCGGTGACTTCGAGCGAAGCACGAATCTCGTAAATCTCGCGCACCTCCTGCGCGCTCAGCGAACTGACGCGTGCGCCGCGATTGCGATGGAAGATGATCCAGCGCTCGCTTTCCAGCTGGCGCAAGGCTTCACGCACCGGGATGCGGCTGACGCAGAAATGCTGCGCCAAGTTCTCCTGCCGCAGCGATTCGCCTGGGCCCAGCTGCCCCCCGATGATCGCCTGCCGCAAGGACTCGGCAATCACCTCAGGCGAGCTCTGTCGCCCCGACAGGGGATTGTCAAAATCGTATCTTGTATTCTTCATGGGATATTGTATACATTATTCAATGTCGAGGCAATGGCTGATCGACGACCGCTGTCGCGCTCTACATCATGCAATTGCAGGAATCATTCCGCGCGAGCGCGAGCATTCCGCCGCAGCGGGCATAGCTGATACGGCCCACCAAAGTTGCTGCGCACCTCGCGGCATTGTGCCGTGACGATTTCTAGCCCATATGCATTGGTGGCAACATCGGCAGCGGTACGTTCCCACGGCGCAGCGAGCAAGAATAGATCTCCGCGGTGCGCGGCGACGCGAGCTCGCATTAATGCCGTCAGCCCGGTGGCGTCAGCCGGCTGGGCGAGCCAGCCATCGATCCGAAGCGCCGGAATTGCGGCTGGCAGCGACGGGATCAGATAGGCCATCGGCTCGTTGCCCGTCATGAGCAGCATGGTACCCCCGGGATCGGGAAACGACAGACCAGTCACCTGTACATACGGATCCCCCCTGGCGACGTGATCGCCGAAACCGTAGTAGCCAAACAGCGCTGCCAGCAGCAGCAGGATTGCGACCGCAGCGAGGCGCAGGCGCCGTGCCAGTGGCGCGCAATCGAGGACGGCTACGATCAGCAACGGAGCGAGCATCTCCAGCCCAACCAAATAACGATACACTGCAAACAACTCAAGCCACGCCGCATAGCTGCCCGCGGCAAACAGGAACAAGATGCGCCGCGCCGATGCCGCCACCAGTGGCAACGATCGCGGCGGCGCAACCACGAACCACACGCTGGCGATTGGCAGCAGCGCATAGAGCAGCGGAATGCGAAGGTCCCGAAAGCGCGCGTCGTCGGCAATCCGGTAGTCGAGCAGAAAGCGGAACGGGAAGCTCAAGGTTGCCCAGAAGCCTTCGGGCGGAAAATTCGTGCTGCCAAAGTAGGTGGGATCGATCAGCGGGGACCGGAATATCGAATTGTAGAACGGGAACAATGGATTGCCGGTTGCGCGCTCGAGCGCCAAAAACCAGAATCCGGCGCACAGCAGTACGCCCGCGATTCCCCCGGCACCGCCGGCGAGCAGACGCGCCACGCGCACCGCAGGCCTGCCCGGGAGCAGTAACAGCACAACGGTAAGGCCACCGGCGTAGAAGCCCTCTACCAGCTTGAGGCCGGTTGCGGCGCCGATCAGCAAACCCGCCACGGCGGCTGCGGCAGCCGCTGGCGCGGGAGCTACGCACAAGACGTCGCGCTTGATAAGCAGGACCGCAAGTCCGGCGAGGACCGGTACGCTCAGCACCGAGTCATAGGAAGTCCTGCCGATCATCGATAGCACGGTGCTGCCGAATAATCCGGCCAGCGTGAGAGCGACGGCAAGCCACCGGTTATCCGCTGGCATCAGCGCAGAACGGGCGAGCAGATACAGGGGCAGAACATTTAGACCGTGCAGAGCGCCGATGTAGAACAGCGCGAGCCAGGAACTGCCTGCGGTCGCCAGCCAATAGAACGGCAAATGAATGAGGGGGTTGAAGTAAGTCGCGTGATGGGCCACGGCCACATCGAATCCAAGGCGGGCATGCAGAAACGCGTAAGCGTCATACCAGTGATAGTTAAGAAAATCCCAACCTGCGTCCTTGCCCAGAATTATCGAGATGCCGCCGAAGGCAAATACCACAACCACAATGAAGACCCAGTCCGTGCGCGACAGACCGGTGATCACTGCGGATGATGGCCGAGCCGGCAATACAGACGGGGACGAGGGGATCGGCATAGCGCTCGAGGATTTGCTCTTTATATCAATAACACCCTCGCCTTCCCCATCGTGCCAGCCAGCTCGTCGCGGTAGACTGTCAACGTGAGGGCAAAGCGGCCGCCATAGATGCAGGATAACTGCCTTTGAGTCAGTCGGTAAGATGGGCGTGGCGACGGCCACGCTGGCTACTCATTCTCAGTGGGGCCCTGATCGCCGCACTTCTCGTCCTCGGCGGCGCTCTCGCATACCTGAGGCTGCATGAGAGCGAACTCGTTTTTCGCACTGCCCTCAGTAATACGCGTACGACAGGCCAACTGCCGCCGGGTGCCGAACGTCTGGCCATACGCGAGGCCGACGGCTCCGAGCTGGCGGGGTTGATTCTGCGGCCGCAGGCCGCACACGATTCAGCGTTTTGGATACTGCATCTCCACGGAAATGCAGATTCGGCGTTCTCATCCGAGCAGCTCAGACACTGCGAGAGCCTCAGCGAACTGGGCTTCAGCGTGTTGAGCTTTGACTACCGGGGTTTTGGTATGAGTGCGGGCGTCGCTTCGGAGCGGCATATGGACCAGGATGCCGAAGCGGCGCTCAACGAACTGATTGAACGTGGCGTCTCGCCGGCGCACATCATCCTTTGGGGTCATTCGCTCGGCTCAGGCCCGGCAGTTGTGCTGGCGAGCGAACACCCGGTTGCCGCGCTCGTGCTGTTTGGCGCATTTACCTCGATTCCCGATGCGGCTCAGGACACATACCCGTATCTGCCAGTCAAATGGATTGCGAGCATTCGCTTTGCGTCCATCGATCTGATGGCCAAAGTGCATATACCGGTCCTCATCGCGCACAGCGCCACTGACACTTTGATACCCTTGCATCATGCGCAGCGACTATTCGCGGCGGCCAACGAACCCAAGCGTCTATTGGTGCTCAACGGCGTGTATTCCGACGGCTTCGGCGGTCATGTGGTGGCACTGTACGATCACGGTGAACTGCTACTGCCGGCCCTGTCGGCACTAGTTGGCCAACAGCTGGACCCGGCCGGCAGCGCGAAGTTCTAGGCATTCAACTCCATCGTTGACCCGCCAAAACGCCACGGATTGTGAATCATTCGTGATGATTTGATGAATTATTATTACAACCGGTTGGCAATCATCGCCGATCGAATAATCTGCCCTTCTCTCTTCGATGGCCTCGAACGAGGTTGCAGTTATGCCGCAAAGCGTTGAGTACAAGGCCGCCATAGATCCAGCATTGGGACGCCGGCTGGAGCGACTGGGGTTAGCCGGTCACGAACAGGAATGGGCAGACCGCTATCTTCTGTGCAATCAACTGCTCAGTCCGTCCTCGGCCGATCCGAGGCAACGGTTCGAGGCCACCAGCCGATTCATTCGCGACCTGGTTGCGCATCGATGGGCCAAGACACAGCACGCCCGTGAGACGACTAATCCTAAGCGCATCTACTACCTGTCGATGGAGTTCTTGCTGGGTCGGACGCTGCGCAACAACATGATGAATCTGGCGGCGGAGCCGATCGTGCGACGTGCCATGGAGCATGAAGGCTGGAATCTGGAGCAGCTGATCGAAGAAGAGCCGGACGCCGGGCTGGGCAACGGCGGCCTCGGCCGCCTCGCCGCCTGCTTCATCGACTCCCTGGCCACCTTGCAGTATCCGGCCATCGGCTACGGCCTGCGCTACGAGTACGGCATCTTTCGACAAACGATAAGTGACGGCTGGCAACGCGAACAGCCTGATAACTGGTTGCGCAATACCGATCCGTGGGAGGTGGTACGCCCCGGCAGAAGATACGTGGTCCCATTGAACGCAAAATTTGAGCTGAAGGGATCGGGTCTCAGTATCACCCGAAATCGTCCCTCCAACTTGCTGGGAATCGCCTTCGATCGGCCAGTGGTCGGTTACGGCGCTCAATGTATCAACACGTTGCGCCTGTGGGCAGCGGCAGCGCCCAACTCATTTGACTTTGCCGAGTTTTCCTTAGGCGATTTTGCCGGTGCCGTCATTCAAAACGTGGCGGCGGAGTCGCTGACGCGCGTGCTCTACCCGGACGATTCCACCGAGGCCGGACGAGCGTTGCGGTTCCTGCAGCAATACTTCATGGTGAGTTGTTCGCTACAGGATATCGTCACGCGATTTCGCAGGAATAACGCCAACTGGTCTGCACTGCCGGACCGCGTGGCCATCCAGATGAACGACACGCATCCGGCGATGGCCGTTGCCGAGCTGATGCGTATTCTTCTCGATCAGGCACAGCTGTCATGGGATCAGGCTTGGGACCTCACGTTGCGTACCCTGGCCTACACCAACCACACGCTGCTTCCAGAGGCTTTGGAGCGCTGGCCAGTCGAACTCTTCGAAGTGCTGATACCCCGGCACCTGGAGATCGTTTACGAGATCAATCGGCGCTTGCTCGACGATGTGCGCCGCTTATATCCGGGCGACGAAGCGCGTGCACGGCGCATGAGCCTGATCGAAGACGGGCCGGTGCGAAAGGTCCGCATGGCACATCTGGCCGTGGTTGGCTCGCACAGTACCAACGGGGTGGCCGCTATCCACTCGGACCTGCTCAGAACGCACGTCCTGAGCGATTTTGCCCAGATGTTCGCGCCTCGTTTCAACAACAAAACCAACGGCGTAACCCCGAGGCGGTGGTTACAGCAGGCCAATCCGTTCCTGTCCCACCTCATCACCGCGGCGATCGGCGACGACTGGGTCACTGACCTGGCGCTACTGCGCCAGCTCCTGCCTTTGGCCGACGACATTGGCTTCCGCGAGCAATTTCGCCGCGCGAAACGCGAGGCCAAGGCTGCATTTGCCAACTGGCTCAAGACTACTTCGGGACATATCGTTGATCCTGACTCGATTTTTGACAGCCAGATCAAACGAATTCACGAATACAAGCGCCAACTTCTCAACGTGCTTCATATCATCATCCTGTATAACCGCCTGCGGCTGGACCCCTCTCAGCAGATGACTCCGCACACTTTCTTCTTCGCCGGAAAGGCGGCGCCGGCCTACCACCTGGCAAAGCTGATCATCAAACTGATCAACAACGTCGCCGGCACGATCAACGGCGATCCGGTGGTGCGCGGCCGGCTCAACGTGCTGTTCCTGCCTGAATACAACGTCAGCATGGCCGAGCGACTCATTCCCGCAAGCGATGTCTCGGAGCAAATCTCGACCGCCGGCTTCGAAGCCAGCGGCACCGGCAACATGAAATTCATGATGAACGGAGCCCTGACCATCGGCACCCGCGATGGAGCCACCATCGAAATGGCCCAGGAGGCCGGCGAGGACAACTTCTTTCTGTTCGGGCTAACCGCCCAGCAGGTGGCCGATAGCGTCGGCTGGTACGACCCTCACTGGCACTATAACAACGAACCCGAAACGCGCGCGGCGCTGGATCTGATCTTTACAGACCACTTCAGCAGGCACGAGCCGGGTCTTTTCGGCCCGATCCGCGACACGTTGCTGACCGACGGCGATCGATTTCGGCATCTCGCGGATTTGACCGACTACGCTCGCTCCCACCGGGAGCTGGCCGCGTTGTACGCCGAACCCCAGGCCTGGGCAAGGAAGGCAATCATCAACGTGGCTTGCTCCGGTACATTCTCCAGCGACCGAACGATCACGGAGTATGCAAACGAGATTTGGGATTTGAAACGCTCCCCGGTGCAGTAACGCCTGCAATCTGCCCCAGCACCGGATCCCACCTTGTCTCACCATGTAATCGAGAGTTGACCATGACATCGATGCCATCGCTCGACGGCGAAGAACTTGTTCGACGCATCAGCCGCGACCTCGCCGATAGCTACGACGAAGAGTTGGAGATGGAGATCGAGGATCACCAGCCCCTGGGCGACTGGTCCTCCCATGCGGATTCCAGTGCCGAGAAAAGCTATCGGCGCCGCTACTTCAGCGAACTGTTCCGACTGCAAGCGGAGCTGGTCAAGCTGCAGGACTGGGTGGTTGAAACACACGAGAAAGTCGTGATCCTGTTTGAAGGGCGTGACGCGGCCGGCAAGGGCAGCGTCATCAAGCGCATCACCCAGCGCATGAATCCGCGCGTTTGCCGGGTGGTGGCGTTGCCGGCCCCGAACGACCGCGAACGCACACAATGGTACTTTCAAAGGTACGTGCCGCATCTTCCGGCGGCTGGTGAAATCGTGTTGTTCGACCGCAGTTGGTACAACCGTGCCGGTGTCGAGCGCGTGATGGGTTTCTGCACTCCCGAGGAGTACGAGGAGTTCTACCGTTCAGTGCCCGACTTTGAACGCATGCTGGTGCGCTCGGGCGTGCGCTTGCTTAAGTACTGGTTCTCGATCACGGACGAGGAGCAGCATATTCGGTTCCTCGGGCGTATTCATGACCCATTGAAGCAATGGAAGTTGAGTCCGATGGATCTGGAATCGCGTCGCCGGTGGGAGGATTACACCAAAGCCAAGGAGGTCATGCTGGAGCGCACGCACATGCCCGAGGCACGCTGGTGGGTCGTCAATGCCGTCGACAAGAAACGGGCGAGACTCAACTGCATCGACCACCTGCTGAAGCAGTTTCCATACCGCGAAGTGTCGAAACCCACCATCGTGCTGCCCGAGCGCGTTCATCATGAGCACTACTCGCGGCAGAGCGTTCCTGCAGACATGGTTGTGCCGGAAATCTATTGACGGCCAGAGTCGCGATCTGGGCTCCCCAAAACGTGCTGCAGTAATCAATGCGGACATGCAGGCCGGCGCCGAGGAACTGGCTTCCCGCATGCCGCCGGTTGTCCGCCATAGTCCAGGTCAGCGCGAAGTGGCCTCCGGCTTGGGCGCAGCAGCTATCGACACGCGCTCGTCAGTCCTGCCGCCAAACACGAATGTACCCTTCATCACCGCGACATGGCCGGGATAGGTACAGAAGAACGAGTAGTCGCCGCCGGCTTTCAGCTTTGCAGCGCTAAAGGTGATGGTCGTCGACTCGCCCCCGCCTACCACCGGGGTTGAGGCAATGATCCGCGGATCATTGGCAGCCTGATAGTTGTTGGCCAATCCGGCACTCATGCCAGCGCTCACGAGTGCAGCCACATCCGATGTCTTGGCCAGGACCCAATTGTGACCCATTATTTTCTTGGGCTGCATGCCGGTATGCTTTAGCGTCAGCTCGACACTTTCGCAGCTCGCGCCCACACTCAACTGCCGCTGATTGAACTGCATGCGATCATTCGCCTCAATACTGACTTGGCATTCCCCGGCCCTGGCAGCAGAGGTCACGAGTAAAATCGTCACCGTGAGAAATTTCATTGCAATACGCATCTCGCTCTCCTGCGCCAGGTCAACACCGGGGCGCTAAATGATTACCCAGAAAAATGCAAACAACGTGTTGTTGTCGCTCGCCGAGCGGCCGAAGCCGTCATAATTCGATGTCCCTCCGTTGAACTTGGTATAAGCCGTGTACTGCAGCCCGAGGCGAACGTTTAGCCACGGCGCACCGAATGAGTTGAGCTTGCCGAACGGGATGTATTCGGCCTGCAGAACGTAGCCGCCGCTGCCGGGCGAACCATTGGCGCTCCCTGACAGGGCGCCCGGCGAATAGAGCGCGGCGTTGTGGCTGCCGGAGATTGCAAATACCGCTACGGTGGCGATCCAGGTCCGCTGGTAGCCGTAGGTCAGATCCACGTTAAATGCCTGCAGGTCATTGCTGATGCCGTCAGACCCGCCGCCGGCAAAGCTGGCGGCAAGCATCTGGCGCTCGTGAATGAACGAGGCGTTTGCGGCGACCACGTGCGCGCCCTTGCCTTCGTACTGATAGGTCGCGTCGAATCCAAAGTCCGTATAGCGATCCTTCTCTGGAATCGTGGCATCGGGCTGCACACGCGAGTCGAGGCCAAACAGACCAATGGAGTAGAAGTTCACGTCGCGGTTGAATCGCACTGCCGCGCGCCAGTAGGGGGAGACCCCGCTCAGGTTGGGGCTGCTGTCGGCGCCAATACCGATCTTGTCGAGCCATTTGTGGGACAATCCGCGATACCCGCCCGCTTCCAGGTAGTAGCGACTGTTGACGGAGACGAAAGCCGTGGCACCCAGCACGGTCTGGGCAAGTCCACCGATGAACGGACCGGCCGTTGGCGATGGGGCAAGCGCGGAGGAGATATAGGGAAATCCCCAGGCTGGCGTTGAGTTCCACAGGTCCTGAACGGTCGGATTGTTATTCACGCTCACGCCGGCGACGATCGCGGTGCTGCCAATATTCAGCGGGCGCGCGTAGCGCAGATCGAGGTTGTCCCAGGTCGTGACATGGCCGATGCCGTCGTAGGTGACCTGTGCGAACACTCCAAGGTGAGAGGTGATGCGGCTGGCGATGAACAGACTGACCTGATCCAGTGATAAATTATCGTTGACCTTGTAAGTTGGCGCCGGTACCTCTGGCTGATCGGCTTTGGTGCGGCTGTATCCGCCCTGCACCATGAGCGCCACCGGAACCAACGGCGAGTTTTCACCGTAGACATAACCGTTTAGTTTGAATTCGCGGCCGTAATCGGTAAGGGCGGGCCCATAGGCCACCGTATGGCACTGTTCGCACGGGTGGCCGGTCTGTTGTGCAAAGCTGGGGACCGCGAGCGCATTGCCTGCAAACAGCAGTGCGCCCAGTGCACTCGTTGCAAGACCGCCTTGACGAATGCGATGCTCGCGCGCGCTGGCGAGTGTAGAGCCCACCACGTTCTCCCTGGCTCGGCGACATCACCGCGCCGGTGATCCCCTGAAATCGCTAATCGCGATCTTTTGATTAAGACAAACTGCGCTATTAATTTGCGGAGCCGATCGGCGCGTGTCGAGAGGGAACACTGCGCAGGAAAGGGAGGGAAATACCGTAGTCGGCGTCCTACTGTTAAATACGTAGTGACGTCGAGCTCGATACCCAAAATAAATCCATGTGTGCGACCGCGCGCGACGACAATTCTGGCGGCGGCAGTGCGCGCCTTCCGCCCGTTTCAATCAGAGCTGCGCTTCAGCGCAACGCATTCGAAGCGCATGTGCATCGTGTGATCCGTGAAACCGCATCAAGCCCGATCCTCGGCTCGACTTTTCATCTCATGCTGCTGGAATACCCCCGGCAGGCACAATTTTTCCTTCACTTCGAAGGTCTGCTCGCCGCGGGTACGCTTTGATTCCCGGCTATGCCGCTGTAAATGCAGCGAGGGCATGTCGTCACACGGGCTGCTGCGCGATTTGCGCCGCGGGCGCCTGACCGTTGTGCGTGCATTGACTAAATCCTGGCAACGATCTTGGGCGCGCGAAGTTGCTATCAGACGTTCACTTCACTGATCTGGCCTTGCGCCGATGAGCCTGATTCCCAATACATTTCCGCCATCTCGGCAACGATCCCGCTGCTGTCGCTACGCGACCGGACGCCAGGTTGATTAGTCGGCGCGCAGAATTCCGACAGCTCCAGCCGGCCAGCTGCGTCGGCGCGAACCGCGACTGGCAGCGGCCATTGAACGTCCCCCTCACCTGTCGCGCCTCACTCCACGAGATCCAGATCATTTGTGAACAAATCATTTCACGGAAAGTTAACCAGCGTGCGCACCAATCCGAAACCAACGACGCTGCCGATGCTCGCGGTGTTCGGCGATTGCGGCGAGCCTGGCGCCAGCGCTGAAGATTCCGCCACGCAAGCACCGCTCCACCGAACGCACCAGGCGTAGACAACGGCATCAACTCGACCAACTTGCGGTCGCTGGGTGCGATGTGCACCGACGATCCCGTACTGCCCAGTGCTGACGGGCACGCGTTAGTTGGTAACGCAGCAGTCCGTGCGTGGCGTGCGGTATACCTGAAAGCCTGTACGATCTACCGGGACAACACGGTTAGTGAATGTGGCCGCTGCCCCGGGGTGGGCATTCGAGTGCTACCCGAATAAAGATTATGACAACACTAAGGATGGCGGCGCGTGCACCGTGTGCTTGCAATTGAGCCGCCGGACGGCTTCATTACAGCGGTTGCCGCGTTGCCTTCGGGGTTTCCGCACTTGCGGTTCCCTCTGGCGCCGACAAATGAGTCCCCGTATCGAGGCTGCGGAACACCAGCGTGAGTTGATTTCCCTCGGCTGTCCTGACGTGGTGCAGCTCGTCGGTGAAATGCCGAACCAGACGAATGCCCCGCCCGCCGCTGGTCGCGTCGTCGAGAGAACTCGGCAGCCCAGGCAGCGCACAGGAGGTCGGGTCAAACGGAATGGCATCATCGTCGAGGCGAATGACGATCTGTTCTGGTTCACGCCAGCAGCGGATCCTGACCGTGCCAATCTTCCCTTCGGGATAGCCGTAGCTGATTACGTTGCTTACGAGCTCGGTCAGACATAGATCAATGCGGTGGCTCAGAGACTGTGGCAGGAGAAACTCCACCGCCAGCTTCTCGACCCAGTGTGCCAGGTCCGGCTGATGCTCGATCCTGGCGTGGATCACAAGCTCCAAGGACGATTCGGTTGCCATTCGGCGCTGACTTTTCGAGCGACCTGAAAAGTGCCGCGACGCCCAGCCGGCACAGTCGTGTCAGGCAGCGCCAAACGCCCCGCGCGCCGCGTCAATATCATGGGCGATCGGAATAATTGAGTGAATCCCAGTGGCCCTGAGAACCTCTTCGACCTGGTCGTTCGGCTTATATAACACCATCGAGCCGCCGCGCAGCTTCTGCGCCTTTGCATTAACGATCAGCGTGCGGATCCCGATAGACGCGATAAAAGTTACGTTGGACATGTCGACCAGTATCTGCGCCCTGCGCGTTGAGGTCAGTGCGCTAAACTTCAGATCGATCTGTTGGGTGCCAGTGATATCCATTCGACCGGATAGATTGATTCCGAGGATTCCGGATTCGAGCTCATGAACCGCCAACTCCATAACTTCTGCCCCTCGCAGCGATTCAAAACCCGTGTCGATACAGGATACCTAATACTGCAGTATAGCAAAGTGAGAATTCGATGACAAAAATCCTCAGGGAGTCGACTCAGTGCGCGCTCGGTGGCGCGTGCTCACGATGATAGCGATGAATCGCCCATAGGTAGATTTCCATCAGCGAGTTCTCAGCTAACTCCTCAAGGATTTCATCGCGCCTGTCTCGAGCTGTTATGCGCCGAAGTTGTGTTCGGGCGCGCTGAAACTGGCTCAGCTGGTTGCGGTACTGCCAAAGCAGTTCCTGCACTGCCATTTTGTTCTGGCGTAGTTCCCAAACACCGAGCACAACCGCCAGGGAGCCGCTACAAAACGTCAGTACGTTCTTAAAGGGTAGACCAGTACGCACGTCGACGTGATGTAGCGCCCCACCGAACATAAACATCGCCGACAGTACGATTAGACCAGCTAAAAACACGCCACTTTTCAGTCGCCCGATCCAGAAGCGGTGCCTCTGCATGGTTGCGACCTTGCGCACAAAGTATCGATGCTGATCCTCAATCCAGTCCTGATCGACGAGGCGCGCCCGGTGGGCATAATTCTCGCTCGAATGGCTTGCCTCGACCGCCGTCGGTTCGATCGAGTCGAGCGCGAAACCGATCCAGCCGAAGCCCGGGAATCTGTAAATTCCCGTGAGCGCGATCAGCTGCCTGGTACGCAGGCGGCGATCTACGCCAGCCAGGGTCAAATAAAACCGCACCCGCAGTGTTTCCGCCAGCGCGCGGTAGGCGAGGTACTTGCCGAACCAGCGTTTAGTTTGAAAGAAATAATATACCAGCAAACTTATGAACAGGATAAGCATATAGAACATCAGGAGGATTTTGCTTTCGGTGATTTTATCGTAGATCAGATAGGCGAGCCCCATCGTAAACGCCGCGATTCCGAACATGTTAAACAGTCGGTCGGAACGCCGCTGCATGTAGCCAGCAAGCGAGTCGGCCTTAACGAACTGCCTGTCGATGTTCTCCAAGGTCGATGCATCGCTGGTCGCCAGCTCTTCGGGCCTAGGGGGCATCATGGACGCGCTGCGCACGAGGCTGCCATCGGCAGTGCACCGGTCGAACTCAAGGTTATATTCGTTCAAGTCAGCAAGTCGTCGCTTTAGCGACGCCGGCATCATGTGCTGCACTTCCAGAACGTTATCCCCGGCTGAAAGCAGGTAACAGGGTTGCGGTACATTCTCGGATTCCTCCTGAATGCAGCGCCGGGCCGGGACCCAGAAGACCAGCCGCGCTGTCACGTCCAGATCGTTCACTACTGTGCTGATCTCGATTCTATTGAGGGCTTCGCCTTGTTCGCCGTCAACCCCGAGGAAACGAAATACCTGATCTGCCGTGTCGTTGGGTACACTCGATGATCTTCCATCCCACAGCGCGAGCAACAGGCTGCTGCGCCGAATAAGTATATCGGCGAGAATCGAGCTGAGCATGCCGCGCGGGTCGCATGACTTTGCTTCCGCCCGCTCGATCCAGTGAACTCCGGGATGGTCCAGCAGATCCTTCATTGCGTTGGAGTCGGAACCCACCGCGTCGATTAGCGCTTCGACGGCTATGTCGAGCGCCAGAGTGGCGCGCGCGATCGCCAGGCTTACAACATTACAGGCGTCAAGCATCACTCTCACCTGGGTATCGGGCAAGTGTTGCTTGATCTCGAGCAGAAAGCTGACGACCGCGTCCACCAGCTGCGGGAATTGCGCCGGTTCCAAATCCGGGGGGGCCGTGAGCGCGATGATGAACGGAGAATTGTCGAGCTGGAAGGTTTTAGCCAATGCCTGGCTGCCTAGCGGCTGAGCGCGCGACGACGGCGCAGAGTCCGATTCACGGTGCGCACCACGCGAGCACGGTGAGCGTAATGTCGTCGGATTGAGGTGCGGGGCCGGCGAAGACCGTGACGCTGCGGCAGATGCGTTCGACGAGCGCCGCGGCCGCTCCGTCGCCGTGCGCTTTGACCTCGGCGATAAGCCGCTCTGCGCCATAGGCCTCATCGGCCGGATTGAAAGCCTCCGTCACACCGTCGGTATAGAGTATCAGCCGGTCACCGGGCAGGAGCTGCAGCGTGTGATCCGGATACTCAACGCCCGGCATCACTCCGAGCACGAGTCCGCCCGCGCCGCCGAGGGTGTCGACCGAGCCGTCTGCGCGCCGCACATACGGCGGGTTGTGGCCGCCGTTCGCGTAACTGAGCATCCCGCTCGTCGGGTCGAGCACGCAGTAGACCACGGTCACGAACAATGCCATCGGGTTCTGAGCGCACAGCATGTCGTTAGTCTGCGCCAGGCACGCGCCCGGCTCGGGGTAGTGTGCCGCGAGGTCGCGCAGGTTGGTGCGCGCCACCGCCATGAAGAACGCGGCCGGCACGCCTTTGCCCGACACATCCGCCATCACCAGGCCGATGCGACCGTCCGGCAACTCGATGAAGTCGTAGAAATCCCCTCCCATCGTCGTCGCCGGGATCATTCGCGCCGCGCCGTCGCAGCCTGGCCTCACTGGAAACGATGCCGGCAGGATTGCGATCTGCAGCGCCCGGGCGACATCGAGCTCGGCCTTCAGCTGCGCCCGCGCCTGCTCGAGCGCAGCGTTCTTGTCAGCCAGTTCGCGCGTGCGCTCGGCGACAGTGTTCTCCAGGATGTGCGTCTGCAGTTTCAGCACCCGCAACAGACGCAGCAGGCGCAGCGCTCGCACGGCGCGCGCGTCGACGCCCGCCACGTAAAAAGGCGCGATCGAAATCAGGTCCACCAGGCCCTGGAAGCTGAAGATGAATGCTGTCTTGTTCTCGGCTGCCACCAGGCGCAGCAGATACTCGAACGAGAACACCGAGACGACGATGATCTCTTCGACGTGGAACGCGCGTTTCGCCCATGAGGGCAGCCCGGGAGTCGCCTCCAGAATAACGGATGCGACGCTCAGGACGATCAGCGTCAGTATCAGGTTCTCGAACGCGCGCCCAATCGGGCTGTCAGGCCGCAGCAGCAGCGCGCTGCGCCGTCGCAGCGCGCCCGCAGCGGTGCGCAGCGGCGCCGGCCTCGCCGCCAGTTGGAGCGTCAGATCATCTGGTATCGTAGCGTGTGCATCCGTCTGAGTTACTGGCCCCACCACCACCGTTGGAGCGGCGCGCAAGTCTGCCTTTTCGGCCGCGCCCGCTCGCTGACCTCACAGCATCTTCGGGTAAGCGGCCGCGGTTGGCAACCGCAGCCGCTTACCCGGGCGGTGCCGCTCTAGTACCCGTCTGGATCGATATCGATATTGCCGGGGCAGACGCCCGGCGGTTTGCTTACCGGCCAGATCTCCGGCGCCGGATTGCCCTCGATGCGCGAGAAGATGGTGAAGAACAGATTCGCCAGGCGCGAGCGGCTGCGACCGTAGGAATTCGGATCAAAGCCGGGTATGCCGTGGAAGTGGCCGGCGTGATCCGCGACGTATTCGTCGGCGCGCCAGATCTTCCTGGCGGCGCAGGTGTACTGACCCTGATCAAGAAACAGCTCGCTGCGCACGATGATCTCCTCCAGTCGCACCTTCTGCACCAGGTCGATCGGCGCCACCAGCACATCCACGAACAGATTGGCGTACTTGAACTGCGCGAAGCTCACACTATTCGGTTTAAATTCATGCGCCGTGGCTAGGCTCAGTTTCGCGCCCACCAGATCGATCGACATGCCGCTGCTGGTCGATTTGGAGGTTCCGCAGCCGTAGGTCAGCTCGGTCATGTTCGGGCTTTCCGGAATGCTGCCCTCGACCGGCGAGCCGCTCCAGGGCGCCCAGCCGAACACCGTGGCCGGCTGGCCACCGGTGCAGAGTTCGGTGTGCCCCGGATCGAAGAACTCGTCGGCATTGGCATCGTTGTAAATCAGCAGCCCAGAAATGCCGTCGACCCCGTTCGCGATCCCCTGAATCACCGCGAACCCGGTGCCGGTGCCGGGGCCGCCCGAGCCGTAGTCGCCGCAGATGTAATCCGGAATTACGGTGTTGCCAAACGAGGGATTGAAGTGCGGGCACACCGCCGAGATCGGCAATGTCCCGGAGTTGTAATACCGATTGCCCGGGGCTTTGGGCAGGCCCGGATTGCAGATGTGGCGCGGATCCTGCTCCACCACGCAGACGTTCTCGGTGATATTGCCCTTGGCGCCGAGTGCTTCGACTGCGGCGATCGCCGCCGGAGTCCCCATGATCTGCTGCTGGTCACCGCCGGTGAGATTGCAGCCGGTGACGCACTGTGCGCCGGTGCTGGTACCAGTAGTGCTCGCCGGGCTGTTGACTGCCAGCGCCGCGAACGGCCCGTCCGTGGTCGCCACGCTCTGGGCCGGATTCGCGCCGCCGCTAATGTCAAGCGCAAGGATCTCGGACGAGAAGTTGGGATCTTCGTTCTGGGTGGACGCGCTGACGAAGGCGTACGAGGCGCCCGCCTGTGCACCGGTGCGCAGCGAATCGGATTGCAATGATGAACCACCGCTCTCCGCGTCGGAGTTGGCGTTCGGCAGCAGCGTCCAGAACACCGGCTGATTGACCACTGAATAGCTCGTGACAGTGCCTACCGTCATGCTGCTCCATGTGAGCTTGAAGATGTTGCCATCCAGGTCAAGCAGCATGATGTTGGAGTCGGCTGGCCAGGCGGCCACGCTCAGTGCCTGGTCCGCAAAAGTGTCCCCCCAGCCGCCCTCGCCGGTCGGCGCTTGCGCCCAATGGGTGATGTCGCTGGAATTGAGCACGGTCAGCGGCGGATTCAGTGCTGCGGTACCATTCAACACCGCCGCCAGGTTCGAGGCATTGTAGTCGGCCAGCACGGCGATGGGTGCGACTCGATTGTCTCCAGAGTCTCCGAACATCACCAGCACGTCGTTCGGAGTCAGCGGCGTCGTCCCGGCCACGCCCGCGGGCGCAACGGTCAGGTCGCTCACGTTACGCGGGTTGGGAAGAAAGGATTGACCCGACGCCTGGGTGATGTCGTTGTTCGAGTAGTCGCGCGGCGAGCAGCTGGTGGTGCCAGGACCGGCGACGTTGTTGTCGATCAGGACCGGGGTGCCCGAAAAGCCGCTCGGGTTGCTGGCCAATGGCACAAACGCCCAGAGTTCAACCACCGGGCCCGCGCAGTTGCTGTTGCCGCCATCCAGGCTCAGGACGTACAAGGTGCCGTTGCCATCGATCGCCATCGCGCCCGGGCTCTCGGGACCGCCGCAACCCGAGGATTCGCTCGGACCGCTGGGAGGCACCGCCACCGCGCTCGCCCTCACAACCTCGGATTCTGATTGGATGCACGAGCTCCAGATTGTCACGGCACTGGGGGTACCGTTAGCGGTCGTGCCGTAGAAATTCGGGCCGAAAAAGCGGTAGATCGAACCGCTGGAGCCGGCGATCAGATCGACGGTTGCGCCCGTCTGGCTGCTTGGGGTGTAGACCAGGGCGTTGTTGGTGAAACCGTAATAGTTCAACGGATTGATCGGCAGCGCATTCAGGGTCAGCGAGGGCGGCAATCCGGTATGCGGCATGACCGTGACGCCGTAGATGATAGTGGGGTCGCTATAAGCTCCGCTGTCGGAGTTGTAGGTACTATTGTAGGAAAGCGAGGCTGCCATCTGTATCGACTGCGCCTGGACCGCGACGCTGCCGCACAATGCGATCAGCGCGCACGCGAGCCGCGCGATCGACGATCCGATGCCGGATGAAAATGAACTCATGAAGCGCTCCCTGTCTCTGCCGTTGTTCTGGATGGGCCACCGACGCCTGCGTCGTGGCCGTCCGCCGCTTTTGCCTCGAGCCTATCACGGAAACGCTGCCCGCTCTGTGACAACCGAAGCGAGCGCCCCCGCAGGATGCTTTATGGTAAAACCGGGCCGCCCGCCGCCGCCGGCTGCACCGTGACGATCGCAGCGGCGCTGCCGCGGCCAGCCTGCGCGCGCGCCTCGCGCCGGTGCAGCTGCGCCAGGTAGTGCTCGCCGAGACTGCGATAGGCGGTCGGAGCATCCGGATCCTTGTTGAGAATGCCGAGCCCGTGCCGGAGCAGAGACTCGGCGTCAGCGTAGTGGCCGAGACCTGCGAGCGCGGCCCCTTCGGCGCATTCGCCGACCGCGGTTTTCCAGTGCGTCGGCGACAGCGCGCTGCTGAAGATCGCCACCGCGTCGCGCGCCGAGGCAAGCGCCTCCGGATTCTGGCCGCGCGCCAGCTGCAGAATCGCCAGGTGATCGAGGCTGCCGGCGACATCCGGGTGCTGTTCGCCGAACAGGCGGCGGCGCATCGCGAGCGCATCCTGCAGATCCTGCTCGGCTTCCGGGTACTGCCCCGCTTCAGTGAGCCAAAAACCGATGCGATTTTCGATGCGCGCGACTTCAGGGTGATCGCCGGCGAACAACTTATGATACACCTGCAGCGATTCGCGCTCGGTGGCAACCGCGCCCTGCCGGTCGCCGCGATCGTATTGCACGAAGGCGATGTTATTGAGTGTGTTAGCCACGTCCGGGTGCACGTCGCCGAGCGTGCGGCGCTGCATCGCGAGTGCCTCGCGATACCGAGCCTCGGCGCCCGCCAGATCACCCTTGTTCTGCAGCACCCGCGCGAGATTTTCCAGCGTGAGCGCGATCTCCGGGTGATTCTCGCCGAGCAAGCGATGCTTCATCGCGATGGCCTCGACGTACAGCTTCTCGGCCTCGTCGTAGTTGCCGCTTTCGTAGAGCAGCACTCCTAGATCGTTGATGGTTTCGGCCAGACCCGGATCAGGCTGCGAACCGTTGAGCTGGCGCTGCATATCCAGGGCCTGCCGCATCACCGGGATGGCCTCCTTCGGATTGCCGCTCTCGTCGATCACCTTGGCGAGATCCTGCAGCGTGCGCGCGACGTCCGCATGCGCCGGCCCGAGCGCCTGACGCTGCAGCGCGAGCGCCTTGCGAAAGCTCTGCTCGGCGTCGGCATAGCGGCCCTGGCGCTCCAGCACCTCGCCGAGGCCGTGCACCGTCCTGGCGAGCGCTGCGCGGTTCTGCGGCGTATCCGGCAGTGTCGACTCGCGGGCAATCGCCTCGCGATAGCTCTTCTCGCCGGCGTCGAAATTCGCCTGCAAGGTCTGCAACTCGCCCAGGTGGGTCAGTGAAGCACTCAGTGGCGTCGGATCGGGGGCGGCGACCTGGCGCCGCTGCTCGACGGCCCGATCGAGCAACGGTCGGGCCTCCTTATATAGCCCTAGCCCCATGTACACCGTGCCCACCGTGTCCATCAGCGTCGCCTGGATCGCCGGCTGGTGCGCGAGTTCACTGTCGATCCGATGCGCACCTTTATCGAGCATTTCCCGCGCCGTGACGCTGTTACCGCGCGCCTCGCTCGGATCGGAGATGCGAAACAGATCCACGAGAAAATTGGTGGTCTGCTTGGCCGTCTCGGATTCCGCCTCCGCGCGCGCCGTCTGTCTCTGGGCCGCGGCGCGCTGAATCAGGGCGTATCCAGCCAGGCCGCTCGTCACCACCATGCCGGCGAGTGCCGCACAGGTGAGGGCGAACAGACGCCGGTTGCGCCGCTGTTGCTCGCGGCGTCGGAGCGCGTCGTAGCCGACGCCGAGCACGCCGGCAATGAGCTTTAGCTTCGCCGCCTGCTTGCCGTCCTTGCCCGGGCGCGCGTCGGCCGCGATCGGCTCGGTGCGGGCATCGCTCAGTTGACCGTCCGCGCCGATCCGAAAACGCAGCGCGGGCGGAAAGCATTCCTGCTCGGCCTGGCCAGGCTGGTCGGTAGCATTCGGCTCGCCAGCGACGATCAGGCAAAAGATCCGATCCTCGCGGCCGAGCCGCTTGAAGGAGATGATTTCCTCATTCACCCAGCGCGATTTCGCCGCCTGCGGGGAGCAGATCACGATCTGGCAGCCGGACTGCTGCAGCGCATCGTTGATGACTGTCCCCAGATCGGTCGCGCTTGCCAGTTCCTCGCGATCCCGGAATATCGGTGCCAAGCGCCTGGGAACCGGACCGCGGGCGGTGCTGGTGCCGATCAGAATCTTAGGCGGCCGGTACGACTCGAGACCCCTGTGCAGCCACTCCGCCCACTTCGCGTCGCGATGGCTATAGCTGAGAAACGCTCGATATTTTGGCTGATCCACGCGAGCTTTCCCCTGTGCGCGGGCCAGCCGACCGCGTGCGGACTGCGGCTGACCGCGGATTGCTCAGCGTCAAATGTAGTCCCAATCGCGTGACAGGTCCAAATTTCAATGGCTTGTCAGCGTCTCGCCGCCTGCTGTCGACCGTTTCGTGCCCGTATGCTGTCGTGTTTGGGCCGCTATGCTTGCGAGGAACCGGGACGAGGTTGATGATGGGTCGAGCCGATGACCTCTGCGGCCATCTGCCGGCCTGATCGTGAAACTATGAACGATAAGCACAGGCGAGCCCTCAACAAAGCGGCTGCGAGCTCCTCAACGCCTGCGGACCTCTCGATCCTCCAAGCAGCGTGAACCCGGCGGCGCAGGACCAGATCAGAGCTTTTCTGGCAGACAATGCCAGATCCGTAGCGTGAGTGGCAGAGTGTGAACACGACATCGGCGGCGCGTAGCGTGACAAGATCTCTCCTGGGCACGCTGCTTTGCGTCTTGATCGCTTACTCCAGCGAAATGCGAGCCGGGGAGAAATCGAAAGAATTTGACGGTGACTGGGACACGATCCTCTCGTGTCCGAACTTCGACGGCGCACTTGGTTACTCTTTTGAGTTTCCTTCGCTCATCAAGGAGGGCGTCCTGCACGGCGAAAAAGGTGTGAAGGGCGAGCCCGGGTGGCTACAGCTGGATGGCGCGATCCCGCCTGACGGCCGCGCCAACATTTATGCGAATGGACGAGTCGGTGCGTCAGAGGCTGCCGTGGGACACCGCCCTCCCGGTACACAGTACGGCTACCACGTCGAAGTTGAGTTCACCGAGACGTCCGGCAAAGGCCGCCGAGTTGAAGGGCGGCCTTGCACTGTGACCTTCACCAGGAAGCCGTGACAGGGCGGTTGGCATGGCGACCAGCCGCGATCGCCACAGCGTGGGCCGACAGCTCACGCGCACCAAATTACTCCGGCCGCAACGAGGCCGGCTCGCAAATCTCCAAGAGCTTCTGTCGCGCCAGGTTGAGCAGATCCTGAGCTGAGATAGAGACGCTCGTGCCGCCGGTCTCCACCACCTGCGCCGGTGCATGGACATGCATCGCTGCATATAAGAAGTCCGGCGCATAGATTTGCAGGTAATTGAGGGGAGTGGCACCGGGGGTTCCACCAAAGGAGGAGGCGACGGCCGTTCCGTCGAAGTAGATCTTCAGCACGTTGTATTCGGCCTGCTCCGGCGAGATCAAGTCCTTCTTGGGAACGTCTCTGAGTACGCTGAAGCTCGCCAGATCCGCCCGCGTGACCCCGGGGGCGAGGCAAGCCTGCGGGATGCATGCGGCGGGAATGCACGGTTGTGTGGTGCAGGTGGACGGAATGCTGCACGCCGGCGGCCTGTCAGTCGGCCTGGGGGGAAACTTGCTGGTGCATCCTTCGGTCAAGGTGAAATTTGTAAAGGACGAGTTGAACTGGGCCCCACCGAGGACCTGAGCTGCCGGCGCCCTGAACTGCGCCGTACTCCGCGACACCAGTTTGATACCGTCTACACCCAGATTAAAGCGCCCCAGGCTTACGCGCGAGGCTTCCATCCCGTCCTCCTGCGCTGCTTTCGCGTTGGCCCCGCCCACAGCGGGTTTGCCGAAGTAGGACAGAATCGTCGTCTCGGCGGCACAATCCATGGTGGGATGGGGACAGGCCGCGGTGAAATCGCTAGGAACCGTGAATCCCCTGGCAGCCAGATTGGGAAGGCCGGCGCCGGTCGTGGCAACCAGGGTCACGCCGCTGAAAATCTGCCCGTACATATCGATTGCCGCCTTCCACTCATCGATGAACGCCTGATCCGACCTCTGGTAGGCTGGCCTGCCGGGAAAGTGGAGCGCAAGCAGCCTAAGCCACATGGCGTTCGGCAGGAGGCCCCCGAACTGCTGTTGCGCAGGCGTGTTTGCGTTATCGGGCAGGATCATCTCCTCTGACGAGGCAGTGGGTCCCGCGACGGAGATGGAGACGAACGCCGGGTTTGACTGGTACCGGGCGGCGAGCGCGACCAGGAAGTTGCGCCAAGCGCTTTTATACAAGGGATTCCACGGCATCGGTAGTTCCCTGACGCCCCGCCCTTCCACGAATCCGGCAAAGGTCGCCTTTCCGCACGTCCTGGGAGGCGTCTGAACCGGGGTTCGAAACAGCCCGTCACAACTGGGAATCTGAGCCAATAGCCATTGCGGCGTCTGAAAGCCCGGCAGGGGAACCAGCTGGACCGTCTTCGGCGCTGTTGTTGGATTTCGGACGTTCTGCGCGGAAGCCTGGTTGAAAGCGTCATCCAGATATGTCCAGTCGTATGGATTCGCGGCAGCCGGAGGATTGGGATTGAGAGCTTCCCAGTTCACCCACAGCGCCAGCCCCGAGACCGCCGGGTTGCCCAGGAGATCCTGGTAGAGATTGACGAAATACGCTTTCAACTCGGCGGGCGTGATCGAGGGATTCGCAGCCTGCTGCTTGTTGATGTTTTCCTCGATATTGACCACGGCATAGATGCCCTGCGGCCTACGTGGGGCAGGCTGCGCCATCAGAGGCGGCGCCAGCGCTAGAAGACTCAGTACCAGCCGGCGCCTTGCCCAGCAGCCCATGGTGCTCCTCCCCCGGCTGAGCTCTCAATTATTCTCGACAAGTGGCACGCGCCGCTTCTGCCGCTTTGAGACTTCCGCGACCTCAGAGCCCGAGTGACTGTCGCATGATCCACGTGCGAGAATCTGCAGATCCTCCCACCTGGACGGTGCAATCTTGTGGGAAAACATCGTGCGGATGCTACTCCTGATTCTGCTGGCAGGCGTCCCGGTTTATGTGCTCCTGATCGCCTACGTCTATGTGTTCCAGGCGCGGCTGATCTTCTTTCCGAATGTGCCGGCACGTACGCTGGCGACGACGCCGAGCCAGATTGGCCTAAGGTTCGAAGAGGTCCGGATCACGACGGCCGACCGCGTCGACCTGCACGGCTGGTACGTGCCGGCGCCCGCGCGCGCCCCAGCCGTGCTCCTCTGTCACGGCAATGCCGGTAATATTTCACACCGTCTGGATTGGCTCGAGACCTTCTGCGGCCTGGGATTCGCAGTGCTCCTGTTCGACTACCGCGGTTTTGGACAAAGCAGTGGTACGCCGACCGAGCCGGGCACCTACCTCGATGCCCAGGCCGCATGGGACTACTTGACCAACTCGAAAGGGTTTTCGCCCAAATGCATCGTGATCGTTGGTGAATCTCTTGGCGGGCCGATTGCAGCACACCTCGCGAAGGACGTGGCTCCAGGAGCGCTGATCCTCGTCTCGACGTTTACCTCGGTGCCTGATCTCGCCCGCACTCTCTACCGGTATCTACCAGTGCGCCTGCTGGCGCGCTTTCAGTACCCAACCGCGACCTACGTGGCGCGTGTGCACGGACCAACACTTGTGGTTCACAGTCGCGACGACGAGATGATACCGTTCATGCACGGCGAGGAGCTTCGTAGACGCGCGAGCGGGCCCGCGCAGCTTCTCGAGATTTTCGGTGATCACAATGCGACGTTCATGCTGAGCAGGCCAAAGCTCACAGAGGGCCTGCGGAGCTTCCTCGAGGCGCATGGCATCTTGCAGGCGTCGGGCGCGCTTGTTCGCTAAACGCTGGCTTCCTTCGTACCGGAGCGGCAGGCGGCGCGGTGGCCGAGATTGGACTCAATTCGGTCGGCAGATTCCGCAGCCATCAGCAGCCATCAGCCTGCCTCTTGGTGATATCTTTGTATGGTCGTCCTGGGAGCGTGCCGTCCTTCGTAAGTGTGGAGGCAAGATAGAGTGACGATGACCGAGGATTGGACGAAGTGGGAAAGCCAGATTATTAACGGGGTCTTCCCCCTGCGCCGATTTCTGGGTAAATCAAACCACAGTGTAGTATTCCTTACCGAGGCACAAGACTTTGCCAATGCGGCGATCAAGCTCATGCCGGCCGATCCGGTGCAAACGGAGGCACAGCTCTCGCACTGGCGGACGGCTGCCACCTTCTCCCATCCTCACCTGATTCGCCTTCTTCAAGAGGGTCGTTGCCAGCTCGGGGGGTACCAATTTCTCTTCGTCGTGATGGAATATGCTGAGCAGACTCTCGCTCAGATTCTTCCCCACCGGGCCCTTACTCCCAACGAAGTGCGGGAAATGCTGCTTCCCACCCTCGACGCCCTGGCTTTTCTTCACCGCAAGAACCTGGTGCACGGCCAGCTGAAGCCGCCAAATTTTCTGGTCGTCAATGATCAACTGAAGCTGGCGAGTGATACCATCCGTCCCGCCGGCGAATCCACGACAGGCATCGCCAAGACCTCCTTGTCCGATCCCCCGGAGGCAAAAAACGGCACGAATTCCGCCGCCGGCGATATCTGGGGACTCGGTATAACCATCACTGAGGCGCTCACACAGTGCCCTCCTGCGTGGCCTGATGATCGATCCGAAACTGTCTCCTTGCCCGCAACTCTTCCCCCAGAGTTCGCGGACACCGTACGGCGATGCTTGAGTCGCAACCCTGCCGACCGGCCCACAATCACTGACCTCGAAGCACAATTCAAACGAGTGCCACAACCATCCGTGGTTTCGGTTCCCCAGCCGCTCGTTCGCGAAGCGGCGGGCCGAACCACTCCCACACAGAAGTCGCCGAAAAGACCGTTGTTCGTGCCGGCTGTTGCCGTGGTCCTCATGGTATTGGTCGCTGTTTGGGCGATCGTGCGCATATTTCAGAGCCACCCCAACGCCCAGCAACCCGCTTCAAGTGCTGCCCAGACCTCATCGCAACAAGCTGCTTCACCTGCAGCCCCTTCACAAAATCCGAAGACGTCTATGCCCACGCGTCCCGCGGTCTCCGCTCTTTCGTCCAGCGCAAGGTCCGCAGAGTCTGAGCCAGCGCTCTCGCACCCTGCTTCTCCTGCGTCAGATCAACCCGCGCGTGCGTTGGCGGACGTTCCAACTTCCGTGCTGCGTCAGGAAATTCCCGACGTTCCGCGCAGTGCACGTGAGTCGATTCACGGCCATATCAAGGTCACGGTTCTTGTAACCGTTGATCGCTCAGGCAAGGTCGTCGACGAGACGCTGGAAGATCCCGGTTCAAGCAAGTACTTCACCCGCCTGGCAACCGAAGCCGCCAGAAAATGGAGGTTCGCGCCGGCGGACAACCAGGACTCTCGGAAGTGGCTATTGCAGTTCGAGTTCACTCACGACGGCGCCACCGGGCGCGCTGCCACCCCGCGGACCTGACCCTGGAATTGGATTCGCCAAGCGCGTGTCGTCCTTGCTCTACCACGACAGAGTGCCCAAAAGTCACACCAGATATGCTGTACGAGATGTGGTCGACGAGCGACCAGATGACGAGCCAGACAACGTCCAGGGGCGTATCGATACGATGTGTGGTACTGGCAGCGGCGGTTAGAGGTGCGGGAGCCAAAGGACCAAAGGGAATTGGTAGCCGGGGCAGGATTCGGAATTCTTTTAACTTGACTTCATGTGCGTGCCGATGAGCAGTCCACCAATAACCACCCCTCCGGCCGTGTAGAAGGTAAGCGCGATGTCGGGCGTTATCGGACTATGGTGCGTCGTTGCATTCCTCGGCCTATCGCTTCTCGCGGTCGCAATCGGACGCTCGCGTGGAGCGACAGCGATGATCTACGGGGTGGCGTGTGTTATCGCCCTCGTGGCGACGGTCGCGGCACTCGCCCAGTTGACCGGTGAACGCAGCCCCGTCTCGACCATTGTCCTGCCGCTCGGCCTACCATGGGTCGGTGCACATTTCCGGCTGGATGCGCTTTCGTCGTTCTTCCTGGTAGTCGTCGATCTCGGTGCTGCGGCCGCCAGCCTTTATGCAATCGGATATGGACGTCACGAGGGCGAGCCACTTAGGGTCCTTCCGTTCTATCCGGCGTTCCTCGCTGCGATGAATCTCGTCGTTCTTGCGTCCGACGCCTTCACCTTCCTCGTGTCGTGGGAATTCATGTCGCTTGCTTCATGGGCGCTTGTCATGGTCCGGCATCGTGATCCCGACAATCGACGCGCGGGCCTGATCTACATCGTGATGGCGAGTTTCGGCGCGCTCTGCCTGCTGCTCGCATTCGGCTTGCTTGCCGGCCCGGAAGGCGGTTATGCATTCGAGGCCATCCGCGCCGCCCATCATGCTGGTCCCGTCGCCACGCTGGTGCTAGCGCTGGTCTTGCTTGGCGCGGGATCGAAGGCCGGCCTCGTGCCGCTGCATGTCTGGCTGCCCCTGGCCCATCCCGCCGCACCGAGCCACGTCTCCGCACTGATGAGCGGCGTCATGACCAAGGTCGCCGTCTATGGTTTTATCCGCATCGCCTTCGATCTGCTGGGCAACCCGACCTGGTGGTCGGGTATGGTGGTGCTCATCCTGGGGGGCATCACTGCCGTAGTCGGCGTCCTCTACGCGCTGATGCAGCATGATCTCAAGCGGCTGCTCGCCTATCACACGGTCGAGAATATCGGGATCATTTTCATCGGCCTCGGACTTGCGCTGGCCTTTCAAGCCAACGGCATGGCGCTCGCGGCTGCCCTTGCCCTCACCGCTGGGCTGTTCCATGTCTTCAATCACTCGCTCTTCAAGAGCCTTCTTTTCTTCGGCTCAGGTGCGGTGCAGACGGCGACCGGCGAGCGCGACATGGAGCATTTGGGTGGCCTGATTCACGGCATGCCGTTCACCGGCTTTGCCTTTCTGGTGGGGTGCGTCGCGATCTCGGCGCTTCCGCCACTCAACGGATTCGTTTCTGAATGGATGACCTTTCAAGCCATCCTGCTCGGCCCAGACGTCGCCCAATGGGGGCTCAAATTCACGATTCCCGCTGTCGGCGCCCTGCTCGCTCTTTCCGCGGCACTTGCGGCCGCGTGTTTCGTCAAGGCATTTGGCATCAGCTTCCTTGGTCGACCGCGCACCGCGGCGGCAGAAAGGGCGACCGAGGTCGATCGCTTCTCCCTGGCGTCGATGTTTATTCTGGCCGGTCTGTGCCTCCTGGCCGGCATCTTGCCCGGCTTCGTGATCGACGCCCTGGCGCCCGTAACGCAAAGCTTGGTTCAGGCCGGGATACCGGTGCAAGGCGGCGTACCTTGGTTGTCGATCGTGCCGATCGCGGCAAGCCGCAGTTCCTATAACGGCCTGCTCGTATTCCTGTTCATCACGGCGTCGGCGTGGACCGCGACTCTGGCGATCCACCGGTTCGCTTCGCGCGCCGTCCGCCGTTCCGCGCCTTGGGATTGCGGTTATCCCGATGCGAACCCGATCACACAATACTCGGCCAGCAGTTTCGCCCAGCCGATCCGCCGCATCTACGGCACGAACCTTTTCAGAGCACGCGAGCGAGTCGAGATGCCGCCACCAGGCGACACAGCGCCGGCGCACTTTTACCTCGAGCTTCACGATCTTATCTGGGAATGGCTCTACCTGCCAGTGACGGGAGCGGTCTGCCTGCTCGCCGATAGGTTCAATCATCTGCAGTTCCTGACGATTCGGCGCTATCTCAGTCTCGTCTTCCTCGCCCTCATCACCTTGTTGCTGGCGTTGGCGATATGGGACTGATTCTCGACGAGCTTGCCGTTCAAGGAGCACAAATGCTGCTCGTGCTGCTGCTCGCGCCGTTGCTCACTGGCTTTGTGCGCTCAGTGAAGGCGCGGCTGTTGCGCCGCCATGGGCCGCCCATCATCCAGCCCTACCGCGACTTGCTGCGGCTGCTGCGAAAGGACGCTGTCCTGGCCCATAACGCGTCCTGGCTCTTTCGGGTGGCGCCCTATCTGATCTTTGCCGCGACCTGGGTCGCCGCCGCGCTGATACCCACCTTTGCGACCGGGCTGATGTTCAGTTGGTCGGCCGATCTAATCGCCATCGTTGCCATGCTGGGCAGCGCACGTTTCATCCTGGCGCTCGCCGGCATGGATGTCGGAACCAGCTTCGGCGGCATCGGATCCAGCCGTGAGGCCATGATCGCGACGTTCTCCGAACCGGCGATGATCATGATCGTGTTCACCCTGGCGCTGATCGCCGGTTCGACCGAACTCTCGACCGTCGCGAGCTTCATGCTGTCTTCCGCCGTGGGCCTGCGCGTCTCGCTGGGACTGGCGCTGGTGGCGCTCATTATGGTTGCGATCGCAGAGAATGCGCGCATCCCGGTCGACAACCCGGCCACCCATCTTGAGCTGACGATGGTGCATGAGGCAATGGTGCTCGAATATTCCGGACGGCACCTGACGATGATCGAGCTGTCGGCGATGCTGAAGCTGTTGCTATACGTCTCGCTCATCGCCTGCGTGTTTGCGCCGTGGGGACTGGCGCCGGACGGCGCTGGGCCGATCGCTTACCTCATCGGTATCGCGGCCTATATCCTCAAGTTGGCCATCGCCGGCCTGCTGCTAGCGCTCTTCGAGACGTCGATCGCCAAGATGCGCGTCTTCCGCGTTCCGGATTTCCTCGGCGCAGCGCTCATGCTGGGTCTTCTGGCCATGTTGCTCCGCTTCGTGTCGCGGAGTCTGTGATGGGTCAATTCGATTTCGATGTCGCTCATCTGCTGGCCGGCGGCCTGGTCCTCATCAGCTTGACGATGCTCTATCAGGACCGGCTGTACGCCTTAATTCGGGTCTTTGCGCTGCACGCCTTTGTGCTGGCGCTTTCGGTTGCCTGGCAGGCGGCCATCCAGAACGCTGCGCATCTCTACATCACGGCGGCGATCGCGCTGGTGTTCAAGGGGATCATCATCCCGGTTGCCCTGCATCGAATCATGGTCCGCCTCGGCATTCACCGCGAGATCGAAACCGTTGTCGGCATCGGCCCAACGATGCTGGCCGGTATCGGCCTGGTCGCCCTGTCGATGGTCGTGATGCTGCGGGTTACGGCCGAAGCCGATTCTCTGGCGCGGGAAGATCTGGCGTTCGCACTGTCCGTTGTGCTGCTTGGCTTGCTGTTGATGGTGACCCGGCGCAACGCGGTCAGCCTGGTGGTGGGTTTCATGTCGCTGGAGAACGGCTTGATTCTTGCTGCTACGGGCGCTAAGGGCATGCCACTGGTGGTCGAAATCAGCGTCGCCTTCTCGGTGCTGATCGCGTTCATCGTGATCGGGATCTTCCTGTTCCAGATACGTGAGCGCTTTGACACCGTCGATGTCGGAGCCCTCGACCGCTTCCGGGGAGAGCGGCGATGAGCGCGTTGTCGTTCAACCCGCTTGCCGCGGTGCTGCTGATCCCGGCCTGCGCTACCGTTCTATTGGCGGTGCTGCCCAGCTACCGCCTGTCCGCGCGCCTCAATGTGCTGGCAAGCTTGCTGACGCTGCTTTCGGCCGTATCGCTGTTGGTCGACCGCCCTGCACCAAGTCAGTTTCTGATGGTCGACGATCTCAATGTCGTGTTCATCGTGTTGAGCACGCTGGTCGGATTCACCACCAGCGTCTTCAGCGCAAGCTATATTGCTCACGAAATAGAAATCGGCCGGCTGAGCCCGGCTTCGCTACGGTTCTACCACGCGATGTACCAGGTAATGATGCTCGGCATGAACTTGGCGCTCGTGGCCAACAACATTGGCCTCATGTGGGTCGCTATAGAGATTGCCACGCTGTCGACGGTCTTGATGGTTGGCATCTACAGAACGCCGGAAGCGATCGAGGCGGCCTGGAAATATTTCATCCTTGGAAGTGTCGGCATCGCGCTTGCGCTGTTCGGCACCATCCTGGTCTACATGGCGGCGCGGCCGGTCGTCGGCGAAGGTCTCGACGGAATGACCTGGACGCTGCTCATTCAGCGCGTCGCTTTATTCGATCCCGCGCTGCTGAACGTCGCCTTCGTCTTTCTGCTGCTCGGCTATGGGACAAAGGTCGGATTGACGCCGCTGCACGCTTGGCTGCCGGATGCCCACGCCGAAGGTCCGACCCCGATTTCGGCCGTGCTCTCCGGACTGCTCCTCAACGTCGCGCTGTACGCGCTGCTGCGTTTCAAGATCCTTTTGGCCGCGAACCCCGGAGCGATCGCGCCGGGTCCGCTCCTGGTCACGATGGGGCTGACCTCGCTCGTCTTCGCCGCGTTTATGCTGTACCGCCGGCGCGACATCAAGCGGATGTTCGCCTATTCGTCGATCGAACATATGGGGATTATCGCCTTCGCGTTCGGCATGGGAGGGCCGCTTGCCAACTTTGCCGGACTGCTGCATATGACGATGCACAGCCTGACCAAATCGGCGATCTTCTTTTCCGTGGGCCACATCTCCCAGATCAAGGGCACGCAGAAGATCGCGGATATTCGGGGGCTGACTGTGACCCATCCCGTGCTGGGATGGGGCCTGGTGCTCGGTGTGGTGGCGATCGCCGGAATGCCGCCATTAGGGATATTCACCAGCGAGTTCCTGGTCGTGAGTTCAACCTTCGCCCGTCAGCCGTTGCTGGCCCTGCCCCTGGTGCTGGGACTATTGGTCGGCTTCGGCGCCCTGTTCCTGCAGCTCGGCGCTGTCGCCTTTGGCGAGCCGCTCGGCAGCCGGGCACCTGCCAAGGCGTCCCATGTGCCGATGTTCGCCCACCTCGCGCTGGTTCTTGTCGCCGGAATCTACCTGCCGGGGCCGCTGGTTGCCTGGTTTCAACACGTCGCGCGGATCCTTGGATGACGGCGCTCATCGACATGATGGGGATCGGTCGGGAAGCGCCGAATCATCGTCCGTGGCCACGGGCGATAGTCGGCCTTGAAGTTTGGCGTGCTGCCGCCGCGCATCTGGCGGCCGGACACTATTCGCTGCTCGCCCTGTGGGGCGAAAGTGACGCGGTACATATGGCACTGCTAGAGGAAGCAACGGCCCAAATCGGAATCCTCACGCTGGAATGCCCGGACCGACACTTCCCATCGGTCGGACAGGTTCACTCGCCCGCACTGCGGCTCGAGCGCACCGTATGCGATCTGTTCGGACATGAGCCTGACGGCATCCCCGACAATCGTCCCTGGCTGGACCATGGGCACTGGGGCGTTCGCCACCCGCTCGGCGCGGCCGTCGCCAGCCCGGCCGACGCGCTGCCCTACGCTTTCCTGCCCGCCGAGGGCGAAGGCCTGCACCAGATCGCGGTTGGTCCGGTGCATGCCGGCATCATCGAGCCCGGTCACTTCCGGTTTACTGCCAATGGCGAGACCGTAGTCCGGCTGGAAGAGCGACTGGGCTTTGCCCATAAAGGAATCGATCGACTGTTGGAGGGCGCCGACCTGGCGCGGGCCGCGAATCTCGCGGGCCGCATTTCGGGCGACAGCACCGTGGCCTACGGCTTCGCCTTCGCCCGTGCGGTCGAGGCCGCGGTCGGTATCGAGCCGCCGCTGCGCGCCGTTTGGCTGCGCGCGTTGATGGCCGAACTGGAACGGCTCGCCAACCATCTCGGCGATATCGGCGCGATCTGCAACGACGCGTCATTCGCGCTCATGCAGGCGCAGTGCGCAATCCTGCGCGAGCTGGTGCTCCGCACCGCCGATTCCTGTTTTGGCCATCGACTGATGCGGGATCGCATCCTGCCGGGCGGCGTCGCGATGGATTTAGTGGATGACTCGATCCCTGATCTGCGCGCACTGTTGGCTGAACTGCGCCGGCGGTTTCCGGGGTTGGTCGCGCTTTACGACAATACGGCGTCGCTTCAGGATCGCACGGTCGGCACGGGCGTGCTCCAGCCCGCGCTCGCCCGCCAGTACGCGTGCGGCGGCTTTGTCGGCCGCGCTTCGGGGCGAAGCTTTGATGCCCGCCGGAGACCGGGTTATCCGCCGTACGACGATCTGCGCTTCGATGTGCCGATATTCACCAAAGGGGATGTCAACGCCCGTGTCTGGGTGCGCATTCGCGAAGTCGAACAAAGCATAGGCCTGGTCGAGCAGATTCTGGATCGACTGCCGGCTGGGTCGGTACGCGCCAGGTTCGATCCTTCTGCCAGCAAGTCGCGGGAGGGAGCCGCGCTGGTAGAGGGATTCCGGGGCGACATCCTGACTTGGGTGCGGCTCGGTGCCGAAGGGACGGTGCAGCGCTGCCATCTGCGCGACCCGTCCTGGTTCCAGTGGCCGCTGCTCGAGTCGGCGATCGAAGGCAACATCGTCGCCGACTTCCCACTATGCAATAAATCCTTCAACTGTTCCTATTCGGGGCACGATCTCTGATGCGCAAGTATCTGTTCGAAAGCCTATGGAAGGGTCCATTGACCGAGACCGCGCCCTCGATCGAGGAGGAAGCGCGGGCCGAACTGGCGCAGGCACTGGACCGCGCGGCGCGCCAGCGGCTCGGCCGCAGCCTATCGATCCGCGCGGTGGATGCGGGGTCGTGCAATGGCTGCGAACTCGAAATTCAGGCTCTCGGGAACGCCTTCTATGACCTGGAGCGATTCGGCCTGCGATTCGTCGCCTCGCCCCGGCATGCTGACGTGCTGCTGGTAACAGGACCGGTAACCAAGAACATGCGCGAAGCGCTGGAACGTACCTATCAAGCGACGCCCGATCCCAAATGGGTCGTGGCGCTTGGCAACTGCGCGCTCGACGGTGGGATCTTTGCCGGAAGCTACGCATGTGTCGGCGGGGTATCGGCTGTTGTTCCGGTCGACCTTCACATCCGCGGCTGTCCGCCGTCGCCGACCGACATTCTCAGGGGCCTACTGGCGCTGCTTGAGTGCGCGACCGCGCAGAAGCAGGCGCCGTGAGGAGCACTATCGAGGTTGCGACTCTTCCAGGCGGCACTTGTTGCCGCACTTATTCAATTCATAGCCGTGCGGTGGGGGACTCTCGTTGCCCACGACATGGCTTGATCGCTCCAGCGCCACTGGTGCGGTAATGGCGCATCGCTAACCATCGTATCCGTTTTTGGCACCCGGCCGATATCCCTGCTCCTCGCTGGGCAGCCGGCTCGCGCTACCCCGCCTCGCGATAACCCGGGCTGGTCAGTACCCAGAGTAGCCGTCATAAGAACGTCATGGGCGCCTGCTACGGTAGGCTTTTGCGGGATCAGAAAATGAAAAGAAAATCTCTGTTAGCTGTAGCATCACTCGCATCGACTCTCTGCGCGTGCGGCGGCGCCACCGACAATGTCGGCGGCCCGGTAACAAATATCCCTTCCTCGGTGCAGCTCACAGCGGGAAGCTATACGCTGTCAGTCTTCGCACAAGCTCAGGGCGTCCTGCGCCCCGACGATATTGTACAGTTGGGAAGCACAGTGTTCATCGTCTATCAGGACAATAACAATCTTCCCGACGGGACCCTGGCTCCCGGCGCAGCCTCGGCCCAGAGCGAGGTGATTGAATTCGATCTTAACGGAAATATCCTGCAGACCTTCGATGTGCCTGGCCATCCAGATGGATTGGTTGCTTACAACGCCGATACCGTCTGGGTCAGCAGCAATGAAGACGCCAACCCGATCGTTAGCGTCATCGACACCAAGACCAATGCGCTCAAGAGCTTGACCTTGGATGTCGCAGCCCTGCCGAACGGCGGTGGTCTCGACGACATGAAGCTCATCAACGGTGTCGTCTATGCAAGTGCGTCGAACCCAACCACGACGTTTACTCCAACTCCCAACCTCGGGCCGTATTCGACCGATTCGAGCGGCGCCACGTTCGCGTACGGTGTCAACATCGGCCCGGCGCTCTATGCCATCACCTTGAATGGCGATGGAGCCACGTTCCATGCCACACCGGCTCTGATGTCCAGCACGCCCGCGAATCTGTTGCCAGGCAATACACCAGTCACCTTGAATATGACCGACCCGGACTCCTCGGCCATTGACCCGCACGGTGACCTGGTGATCGACAGCCAACAGGATTCTGAACTGGTGTTCGTGAAGGGCGTTGGTACTGCCGGCCAGACTGTCAGCGTATTGCCCCTGACCCTCTATGGCAACCCATGGCCGGTTGATGACGTACGGTGGTCGCCAAGCTCGGGCAATTCGTTCATGTTGCTATCCGACAATCAACAACTCCTCGTCTACCGAATCGACGCTGCGGGCGGATTTGCTGCCAATCAGGCGTATAGCGCCGGGCAAGGGACGCTGCTGGAGACGAATGCGACGACCGGTGTGATGGTACCCATCTATGTCGGCATGAAAACCCCTCACGGCTTGGTCTTTGTGTCGTTTTGATTTGGTAGCTGGTAGAAGTCGGAAACACGACAATTTTGCTTGCTCACCCCGATTAGCTCTCGGAATCGGCGCTCACCATTGGAAGTAAACAGCACCACCCGTGAGGATCTGTCACGCCTCGCCCAGCCCTGCTCATACACTCGTGACAACAAAGCGGCGCCGAGCGATCCTGCCAGGTGGTATCGCCGCTCGCTCCAGTCCATGCACGGGCGACAAAAGGTGCGACGCTGACGAGCTGCAGCATCGGGATCAACGCTTGCGCGGCGACACCACTCGGTACCGGCGGCGGTCAATCGCATTCCCTGGCGCGACATTTCCAACAGGTCGTTTCGCACCAGCGCTTCGTAAGCCAGTACCCCGAGTTCCCCGGCCAAATGGTCGTAGCAAACCCTTGCCTTTCGCAACGCCGGTTCGCGTGGACTCGAGAGCAACCGGACGGCGCCGGTACGAAAAGCCACGCCCATCAGCGATTCGAGTAAACCGCCAACATCCTCGTCGGCTAGCCTGAAGTATCGATGGCGCCCTTGCTGATCGACGGCGATCAACGATGCATCCAATAGTTTAGACAGATGGGCGCTCATCGTCTGTTTAGTCACTCCGGCGATGGCCGCCAGCTCCGTCGCCGTTAAGGCGCGATCTGTCATCAGGGCAGTCAGAACATCCGCGCGCGCGTTGTCGCCCAACAACGCAGCAATCCTGGCGATATTCGGGCCGTCCTTCATGGTTCGATGCTAGACGAACCATTGCCTCCGTACAAGCGTCTATGCTCGAGATCTCACAATCGCCGCAGGGTAGTCGCCATGGGGATCGCCTGTTTTATCCGATACCAGATTGATCCATTTCAGCGAGCGGCGTTTCAGGAGTACGCAGCCGCCTGGGGACGGATCATCCCGCGCTGCGGTGGTCACCTGATCGGCTACTTTCTGCCCCACGAAGGCACAAACTACATCGCCTGGGGAATCATCCAATTCAAATCATTGGCGGACTATGAATCCTACCGCGGGCGCTTACTGCAGGACGACGAGGGCAAGCGCAATTTCGAGTGGGCACACGCCCAGCGCTTCATTGTCGGGGAAGAACGCAGCTTTCTGAAGGTGGTCGACGGGACGTTCAATGTTCTGTTCGAATCAACTGGGATTGGACCGAGCATGCCACGGGACGCATACCCTTCCACGACCAAAGGCCACGTTGATCTACCTGCACAGAAGCAGGATGAAAGCGGCGCTTCAGTGCAATCAGGACATCCGCGCCTCGACCTCGGTCTGCCGTAAGCGCCTATCGATTGGGTGCCTGGAAGCGAATATCACTCAGGTATTCGCTGCGGTGGTCGAGTTGGTTTTGTCCGGTAGGAAAGCCGTTGGACCTCAGTACGAATGCCAGGATGTCAGCGTACTGTTCGCGGTGCAGCCCGCCAGGATAATTCAGCGGCATGGTCGTGCGGATACGATCGAACAGGTCTGCGAGGTTCAGGCCGTCGAAATCGGAAATGAATTGACCACCGACGAGTGAAGGAGCCTCGCCTATTCCACCGAGGGAAGTGCCGTGACAGGATGCGCAATGCTGTGCAAACGCCTCGCCGCCTCGATGCGCCTGGGCCTCGGTATAAACCCCATCGCGCACCGACCGCGACGACTCCTGTGCCGGCAGCGAGCTGCTCACCACCGCCATCATCGCGGCCATCGACGCTGCAACGGTGAGTGGCAACGCGCGCGCGCGCATCCGCATGGCGGTCTTGTCACGGACTCTCGCCGCGTTCACTCCTCTGGCAACGAGTAGCAAATATATTCGCCCGAATAGTTGCCGCCGCTGACGGGCAGCAGGATGTACTGCTTGCCGTTGACCATGTACGTCATCGGTGAGCCGCTTTGCGGTGCCGGCATCCAAACCGCGCCGACTTCCTTGCCGTTGGCCTGATCATAGGCACGTAGCATCGCACCGCGTGGATGATCGGCAGTCGTCGTCACCTGGGCGTCGCCGGCGATCACCAGCGACTTGGTCAGTAGCGTGCCGATGTTATAACTGGTCTGCCCGGTGCGAGGGATGTTCAAGCCCCTGAGCGCCGGATGATTGCGTATGTAGTCAGGCGTCTCGCCGTGAGGGATCTGCCATTTGATTTCACCGGAATCCAGATCGATGGCGCTGATGGTGCCGTACGGTGGTTTGATGAGTGGCAGCCCCTGCACAGTAAGTGGTTTCTCATCGTCACTCGGAGGTGGCGGTGGCGCCGACTTCTTCGGCATCGGCGCATCGGCGCTGGAGTTCGTGCCGGAGGCGCTGATCATGGTCGGCACGTGCCCGGCCCGGCCGACCACGTAACGGATGTCCGATAGATCTGGTGTCGGGGGCACGAGGCCGATCGAAATCAGACAGGAATTGCACGCGTAGATGAACGCGGTGTGCGATTCCGGATTGAAGGAGCCCCCAGGCCAGTTGGTGCCGCCGTCGGCAGGGCCCAGCATCAACGTTCCGATTGGCCCGGGGATTTTGCTCAACACCGGCGGCGTGTAGATGGGTCCGAGCTTGTAGTCTTTCACCAGATCGAGCGCTTGCTGATGCATCGCCGGCGTGAAGTCGATCAGTTCATCTGCCGTCACACCGGTGCGGGCGTATGCGGCCGGTTTACTGGGAATCGGCTGAGTGGGCGCATACCACTCACCGGGTACGTCGCCCTTGGGCGCGCCCTTTTCAGGCATTGGCCAGACCGGCTTGCCGGTCAAGCGGTCGAACACATAGAGATAACCCTGCTTGGTAGGTTCGGCCACGGCCCGGATTGGCTTGCCGTTGACAGTGATGTCCATCAGCATCGGAATCGAGGCAATGTCGTAGTCCCAGATCTCGTGATGAATCAGCTGAAAATACCATTTGAGCTTCCCGGTTTTCAGATCGACCGCCGCCAGTGAATTGCCGTACAGCCCATTGCCGGGACGATGGCCGCCATAGAAATCGGATGTGGGGGATTCGATTGGCAGATACGCCAGGCCCAATTCCGGGTCGGCTGAAATCTCCGTCCAGATACCGGTATTGCCGCTGTACTCGGCCGAGCCGTTCAACCAGGTCTCATATCCAGGCTCGCCCTTCTGCGGGATGGTATGAAATTCCCATAGTTTCCTGCCGCTGCGCACATCGTAGGCTCGCGCCGAACCCTTGTTGTTGCGGTAGCTCGCCGGCGTAAAGCCCTCGCGAAACGCGGTGCCGATAAGCACGATATCGCCGACCACCGTCGGTGCCGACTGCCAGCCGATCTCGCCGGTTATCAGATCCGGTTCGATCCTCTGGTCATCGTCGGCCTTCATATCCACCGCGCCGTCGTCACCGAAGCTGTTGATGCGCTGTCCCGTTTTTGCGTCAAGCGCGATCAAGCGGAAACCCGGTGTCACGTACAGGATGCGTGCGTCCTTTCCATCACTCCAGTAAGCGAGTCCGCGTCCTGATAACTGCCTCGGAGCGGCAGCCCCGCGCGCGCCTTCACGCTCGCCATGTACCCAGAGCAGTTCGCCGGTCACCGCATCCAGCGCGATCGCTCCACGACGTGACCCGGCGGTCGTGTAGACCACGCCACCGACTTCCAATGGTGTGCCTTCCAGCTTGAACTCCGGCCGATTTCCGATGTGATCGGTCTTGAAGCGCCACACGATCTCGAGCTTGCTGAAGTTCGAAGCATTGATCTGATCGAGCGGTTTGTATTTACTCGCGTTCCAGTTGCCGGCGTAGGTCGTCCAATCGACGTTTGCCGGTGTGGATTGCGCGGCGAGGATCGAGCTTGCAAGCAGCAGCATGGTCGCCGCTGCTGCTTGCCGCACGCATGCTTGTGTTGTCATTGTTGTGGCGTCCTTTTCAGGCGGGTGGTGTTGCGCGCCGAGCCTGAACTTTAGGCCGTCTCTTTGATCTGATCGAGCCCTCGTTTAATGGCCGCCATCTGTGCATCGGTGACATCGTTGTATGGCGGCCGTTGGTAGGTTTGTCGGCTACCCATCTGCAGGCTGAGCGCGTATTTCATCGGCCCATAGCCATCAACGCCGGTCGACAGATCCTGCATCACCTTGTGCATCGCGAGATACTTCTGGTACGCAGCGTGGTAGTCCTTGCCCGCGCGGAAGGCTGCGAATACGTCGGCGATCTGGCGGGTATATACGTTGCCATCCATGCAGATCGCGCCCATGCCGTGCGCCAATGCGTATTCGAGATTGTTCTCAGTGCCGGTCCGCATGTTGAGATCCGGGAAACTCCTGACGAATTCGGCATATTCGTCTGCCGGTCCATTGGAATCCTTGATGCCGGCAAGATTCGGATAGTGCTCCAGCGCAAGCAGCAACTCGTGGCTGATTGGCACGCCGCTGGTGCCCGGGATGTGATACAGATTGATCGGCACGCGGACCTGCTCGAACAGCATGCTGTAGTACCGGATCAAGCCTTGGGTCGGTACCTTCTTGTAGTAGAACGGCGGTACCACCAGCAGGCCGTCGGCGCCATGCTCCTCCGCATGCTTGGCCAACTCCAGTGTCTCGGGAAAGTTCGACGTTCCGGGCCCGACGATAAAGTTCATGCCGAGTTTATCCTTGAGCGCGACTTCGGCGACTTGTTTGCGCTCGGCCAGCGAGAAGGACGGAAACTCGCCGGTCGTGCCCAACACCACGATGCCGTCGGCGCCGTTGTGCTTGAACCAGGCAAGCAAATCCCTGAAGGCGCCGGGATCGAATTTAAGATTCTTGTCGCAAGGCGTGACAGTCGCGACCCAGAACAGGGTTTTGGATGCACTGCCGAGATTTCGATCAGTATTCGCCGCAACGCTCCTCGCCATCAATGCGGCGCCAGCGGCCGCGCCCATCATCCCGATCACCTCTCTGCGCATCGTGTCCATACGAATTCTCCCGCCTATCGCTACTGTTTCTCGAATTTAAAGATGTCCCGCGGATCGACCTGGGCACTGTAGATCGCGCCATGCGCGTCCGCCGCGATGCCTTCCCCGCCGGTCGTGAAGGTCTGTTGCTGATCGGGCTGGAGATCCGGAATGAAGGCGTTGACGACCCCGTCGCGCGCGCTGCCCACGCGGATACCGCGCTTCCAGCCCGGATGATGCCCGTAGCCTTCCGTCTCACGCGACTCGGAGTCCGTCACGTACAGCACATCGTGCTTATCGATATAGATGCCGCTTGGCCGACCGAATTGCGTCCAACTCGCCACAAATTTGCCGTCCTGATCAAAGATCTGGATGCGATTGTTGCCGCGATCGCCCACGAACAGCCGTCCCTTCGAATCCATCGCGAGGGTGTGCGGCGCTTCGAACTGCCCCGGACCGTTGCCATGCCCACCCCATTCCTTCATGAACTTTCCATCTTTGTCGAATTTGACGACGCGAGCGTTTCCCACGCCCGGTTCGTGGCCATCGCTGACGAAGATGCAGCCGTTCGGAGCTATCAGAACGGCATTGGGCTCATGGAACGTATCGCGACCAGCACCTGCGACGCCAGGCTTGCCAAGCGTGCGCAGCAGCTTTCCGGACTGATCAAACTCGAGCACATCGTCGCCCTTGCCGTCGCCGACGTGACCATCGGTTACCCATATGTGATCAGCGCTATCAATGAAGAAACCGTGCGGAAAGAGCAACATTCCGCCACCGAATGCCTTGACGAAGTTGCCGTTTGCATCGAACTCCACGATTGGGTCGATGCTGCTGCCGGCGCAGTTGTTTGCACCGCAGCGCTCAGCGACCCATATATGGCCGGCATGATCGATGGCGACAGCGCTGCTGGAGCCCATGCTACGGCCCGCAGGTAACTTCAGGAAATGCTCAATGCGGCGATATGGATTGGGTTGTGAATTCGGTATGCCGTCGGTCTGGGCGAGCGCGCCCCCGCACTCCAGGCTGCCGGCGACGATTGTCGCGACCAGCACAGCGGCTCGAACAGCAATCCCCATCAGATCATTCCCCCGCGATGTTCCGAGTGCTAAGCACTATTATACTCGTGCGCGCGCGCTCGCACCCGACGGTCCTCGCTAGAATGCAACAGCACTGCATAGCCTGAGCAGCCAGCAACCGCAGGCGCTGTTGGCAATCCGAGGCTATCCTAGCGATCCGCTCCACTACTTAAGCGGCTGCTCGCTCGTTTCGTGGATTCCAGGCGGGTGAAAGTAGATGCCCTGAGGGGACTTATGACGCCTATCGCACCAGACAACGCGACGACCCAACGCGTGACGGTATGGCAATGCATCGGTTGCGGGAGAATTGAAATGCCGCAGCCATGCATCGACCTATGCCAGGATAGAAAGGTCGAGTTTGTGTATGCGAACGTCTACGACGAGACGGTCTCGCAGGCCCAGTTGATGCGCCTCAAGGCGGAGGCCCTGGAGACACTGGTTCGACGGCTGGCGCATACCAACCCGCGCGATGGCGCCTGGGACCGATCCTACCGGGCATTCCAAAGCGAGGCCAAGCGCATCTTGCTAACGTTTGCCGATGACAGAGAGGAACTCGCCTAGGAATGACCTGGCATTCACGCCGGGCACCCTGAGGCGGTGTGTCGGATATTCAATCTGAAGGGCTCGGCGATCGCGTACTTTTCTCGGCATCAATAACGGTTTCTCATCGGCAGTGCACCAGGCACGCGTGCAAGCTATTGATTGATCAAGGAGACTGTGTCAGCGGCTTGCCGCACTCGGAAAGAATCGGCCATTTCCGACCCCAGGCCGACGAGGCCTCTCCGACGGCGGGTAGAAAGATCACGCCGTGGCGCGCAGGAAAACCTGCCCCCGTGTGTCGGGTTTGGGTCTGGGACGGTGTCTATAAATGTGTAGAGGCAAGACGGGCCAGATCGACCCCTCCGCCTCGCCACACCGAACGCCACCGCCAAGGAGACCGCCATGAACCCGACCACTTCCGCTAAGACTCTGCTGGCCACCTCTATCGTTGCCTTGGGACTTGGCTTTGCCGGCCTGTGCGCCGCTGAGGAGCCCCAAGTCACCGTCAGCTACCGTGACCTCGCCGTGACCACCCCGCAGGGTGCGACGATGCTCTACAAACGCATCCGCTTCGCGGCCGACACGGTGTGCTCGTATCTGGACCACGGTGATCTCTCATCCAAGGCACACAAGAACGCCTGCATGGACAAGGCTATTGCCAACGCCGTCATCGCGGTGGGCGAGCCACAGCTCTTTTCCGTGTACAACTCGAACCCCAGTGCACCGCTGCCCGCCTCACTGACCTCCAGCACCGTCGCGAGCCGTTGATGTCCTGCTTCCTGATCGGGGTCCAGAGTGCTGAACTCACTCTGGACCCCGATACCGCAACGCTGATCACCTGCCCGGACTGTGAGTAGAATGGCCGCAAGGATGATTGGAGGACTGCGTCACCATGCCGGGTAACTCATATCGACTATACGGAAGGCAGGGCGCTGGATCTCTGGCCGCACAGATGCTGCTCGAGGAGATCGCTGCCGCTTATGAGCTGGTGTGGGTCAGCAAGGCGCCCGCAGACATCGAAGCATTCCGCCGCATCAGCCCCGCGGCCAAGATCCCGGTGCTGATGCTGCCGGATGACACGGTGGTGTCCGAGTCGGCAGCCATACTCATTCACCTGACCAACGCCCATCCTGCAGCGGCGCTAGCGCCCGTTGCGGGCAGTTCAGCCCACGCTCGCTTTCTGCAGTGGATGGTCTTTCTGTCAGCAAACGCGTACGAAGCGGCCCTGCGGTTTTATTACCCGGACCGCTATTCAGCCGCCGGCGAGGCTGCAGCACCGCAGATCAAGAGGCAAGCCTTGGCCGACTGGACCAGCCACCTTGAGATCGTCCACGCCGCGTTGTCACCCTATGTGCTCGGCGCACAGCTGTCCGCTGCCGACCTTTACCTGTTCATGCTGGCCAGCTGGTACCCGCCGGACGATCCCGCGCTGGCCTCCCGACTGCCGAAACTCAGACAACATGCCGAGCTACTGCGGCACCGGCCCGCAACACGCAAGGCGGAGAAAGACCACAACAGTTAGGCGTCCGATCTGCTCAGGGTGGAGGTAATTGACTGCCGCGGATCGCTCAATTGGACCCGTTCGACCCCGCCAGAAACGCCACTTCATCGTCGCTGCACGTCCGACCTAGGATCCGATTGCGTTGCGGAAAGCGCCCGAAGCGAATGATGGCTGCCTGGTGAATCCGTGCATAGTGCGTCCAGCTCTCATCGCCAAGCGGCTCGATCAGGCGCACTGCAAGGGCCTGATGTTCCCGCTCCTCGCTGTGCTCAAATGGCAGATAGACGAAATATCGCTCCGCGGGGGTCATGGCCAGGTCAAGCCCGTGTGCTATGACCTGCTCGGCCAGGCGACGCGCGAGCGGATCAGTGGCGAAGGCGCGCGGTGTTCCTCGAAACATGTTACGCGAAAACTGATCTGTGACGATGATCGCCGCAAGCAGCGTGCGCGCGCCTGCGAGCTCTCGAGCATCAGTCAGTGCAATGCGCCCGTGCAGGTCGATAAAGCCCTTTCGTATCCGCTCATCAAGCTCATCACTGCTGGCAAACCACAGGTGTGAATCGATCTCGCGGAACCAAAAGTCAAGGACCCCTCCGACCCACGGGGGTTCGCTGTGCGTGACCGCGACATGGGAGGACATGAGTGCTCTATGACCTCCTCATTCCGGAAGGCCTGCGAGGCGCAGCGCTTGTGCCAAGTTTTCGGCATCTGAGCTCAATTTGTAGGGCTCGATCACCAGCAGGCGCCGGATCGAGAAATTCGGCCGGCTCGCCAGGCACTCCGCGGCAAAGGCGCGGGCACGGTCGGAATTTCCCAGACGAGCGTGGCAGGCTGCCAGATAGGCGGCATCAGAATAGGTGCGCAACGGGATGCGCTCGAACATTGTCAGCGCTTCCTGATATCGACGCAAAACCACGTAACTGCGACCTTGTTGCCGCCAGAACCAGGGAGGATCGAAGTACGGATCGACCTCCTTCGCGCGAGCGCTCCAGCTCAACGCCTGTTCCGCTTCACCCGCATAGCCCAGCACGAATGCCATGTCCGCTAGGTTCCATTGGTTGTTCGGATTGAGTTCCAAGGCACGCCGTATGTGCCGTAAGGCGGGTTCAAATTCGCGCAGATACAGGTAAACCTGCGCCAACAACGAGTGGCAGGTACTCTCGCTGTCATCGAGTTCTACTGCACGCCGGGCCAGCTTAAAGGCCTCATCCAGGTAGGCCGTCGAGTCCCCATTCTGGGTCTCCCAGTCATTAACCCGCATGTTGGCGAGCAGGCCGTACGCCATGCCATAGCCGGGATCGATTTGAATTGCTTTCTCGAACAGTTGCGTGGCTTCCGCCGCACTCGCAGGATCGTCCCAGGGCAATGCATTGCCCCTGAGGACGCACTCGTAGGCCTCAAGACTTGAAGGACGCTTGCGGCGCGCACGGTCCGCGTCGGTGACCTGAACGCGACCCACAAGCGTGCTCACGATCTTTTGCGCGACCTCGTCCTGGACCGCAAAGATCTCGGCTGCGTCTCGGTCATAACGATCGCCCCACACCTGCTGCCCGGTGGTGGCATCGATCAGCTGCACGGCGATACGGATGCGATCGCCCAGCCGGCGTACACTGCCCTCGACCACGAATCGGACATTGAGCTCGCGCGCAATGCGTGCGACTGGGATGACGGCGCCGCGGTATTTGAACGAGGCCAGGCGGGAACGGACCTCCAGCAACCGCCAGCGGGCAAGCTCGGTGATGATGTCCTGACTGAATCCATCGCAGAAGGTCTCCTGCTGCGGATCGCCGCTCAGACTGCTGAAGGGCAACACGCAGATGGTCACCCGAGCGGGTCCGATGGGGCGCGCAGGAGTCCGCCGTGATCGATGGCTCGGGCGGGGCGGCCGTGCTGAGATGGGTTTGCCCGCGAGATGGCGGCGCAGATCCTGCGCCATCGCGGCCGCATTGTCGTAGCGTCCGTTCGGCTCCTTCGCGAGCGCCTTGAGGGTGATGGCGTCAAGATCACCGCGCAACGCGCGCTTCAGAGATCGCATGTTCATTCCTCGCGCCTCGGCCGCCTCCTGCTCGATGCTATCGCTCGGTCTGCACGGCTCTACCGTGACCGCAGCCCAGCTGAGCAGTCCCAGAGCCGCGGCCGACTTCAGCTGGTAGGCTCGCGCACCGCAGAGCAACTCGTAGAGCAACATACCCAGCGAGTAGATATCGCTGCGCACATCGACCGCATCGCCCCGCAGCAGCTCGGGGCTGGCGTAGTCGGGCGTGAGCGCCCGACCGTAGAGACCGGTCAGCTGGCCCGCCGCCGGATCGGATTGTTCGCCCGCCAGCAGTTTCGCTACTCCAAAATCCAGCAGCCGCACCTGCCCCGAGTCGGTCACCAGTACATTAGAGGGCTTGAGGTCCCGATGAATGATGCGTTTGCTGTGCGCGAACTGGACCGCTTCGAGGATCTGCAGAAACAGCTCCACTCGGGCGCTTACGACCAACCGCTGCCGGTCACACCACGTGGTGAGCACCTCTCCGCGGACGTACTCCATCGCCAGGTAGGGCCGCCCACCCTCGGCAATGCCCGCGTCATACAGTCGGGCGATCAGCGCATGCTCGAGGCTGGCCAGGATGTCGCACTCGAGCGCAAAGCGCTGCGTGAGCTGTTCACACTGTTGCATTTGTCGGGGAAGCTTGAGCGCGACCTCGCGCCTGAAGACCCCATCCGCTCGCCGGGCCAGCCAGACCTCGGCCATGCCGCCCGCCCCTAGCGGGCGCAGCAATTCGTAGGGGCCGATACGCGCAGCCGTCAGCAGACCGCTACCAAAAGCCTCTGACGAGTCGGCGCCCAATTGGGGCAGACTCAGTAGCTCCGCGCCCGGATTACCTGCGGCCTCGGGCAGCAGCGCCGCGCGCAGCACCTCCGCCAGGTGCTGGTGCTCGGCCGGCAGAGCCTGGAGCCACGCACGCCGCGCAGCTTCCCCGAGCGGAAGGGCTTCATCGAGCAGCCGGCTCATGAGCGCCATCTCCGCAGCCGAAAGCCTCATCGCTGTCACAGCCCCGATCGCGCCACGGGGCTCTCTCCCGTCCCGCACTCCAGCGCGGCGGCCAGGATCAAACGCGCCTTCTCCCAGTCACGCTGCACCGTGCGTTCCGTGACGCCCAAGGTCTCAGCCATCTCCCGCTCGCTGTAACCGCCGAAGTAGCGCATCTCCACCACCTGCGCCAGGCGCGGCTCGGCCTTGGCCAGCTCGTCGAGTGCCTCATGCACCTTCACAATGCTTTCCTCCCCGCCAGCCATCTTCGCGGCCAACTGCGTCGAGAGGGTCAGGGGTCGGCCGCTGCCGCCGCGCTTCTGTGCGATGCGCTCGCGCGCACTGTTGACGATCACCGAGCGCATCACCTGCGAGGCGTAGGCAAAGAAGGCGCGTCGGTCCTCTGCCCGTAGCTGTTGCACCTGCAGGAAGCGCAAGAACGCCTCGTGCACCAGGCAAGTGGTATCGAGTAACGTGTTGCGCCCGCCATGGCGCAGCCGTGACCCGGCGAGCCTGTGCAGCTCGGGATAGGCCGCGGCGAACAATTCTTCCCGAGCGCCGGCCTCCCCGGCCTGCATTCGCCCGAGCAGCTGGGTAAGTTGACTTGGTCCCGCCATGGGGTTGCGTCGCGGCAGAAGTGACCAGTTTACCCGCGATGCACAGGGGCTGAAAGGACCATGCTCCAGGCACAAAAAGACCGCCCTGGAGGGGGCGTGCGTAAGCGCGCGCACGTCGATCGGCTGCAGGGCGTCGGCGAGACGGCGCGCTCAGCCGTGCAACAATTCCAGCGTCTCCCGGACGACGGGACCAGGGTGCTGCGCGGGCGCCTTGAAGTGCGCCATGCCGGCACTCAAGAAGCGCCGCCGCCATGCAGCATCCGAAAGATGCGAGTAGTTCTCGAACACGGCTTCGGGAAATTTGTAGTCGTGGGGCTCATCGGCGTGATAAACAAAGTGATGTCGAGCCTCGGCAATCAGTGCCTCCGGGTCGGCGCCACTCTGCAGGTAACCCAGGGCCTTACCAGCCGCCTGTAAGCGACGCCCAGCCGACACCTCGGCATATATCTCGTCGATGGCGTCAACGCCCGGGCGACGAGGCGGAAGCGGCTGCAGCGCCTCGAGGTTGAAATCCGACGCACTCGCTCCCGCGTACTGGCGGAACAGCGCGATAAAGGCAGCACATTGCAGCACCATCAACTGCTGTGTTTCTCCACTGCCGCAGAGCCGGTACGCGTAGTGCAAAGCGTTGGCCGTAGTCTGTGCATGCACAGACAAAATACTCGGCTGTGCCATGACGAGCTCTGCGGCCGTATCGAACAGCACCTGCCAAATACAGTCCGGCGAAATTCCATGTCTCAGCATCGTGATTATCACGGTACCGGCGTCTTCCTCAGATACCCGATACAGCTCCGAGCGCAGTTCTGCCCGTGCAGCCGGATCATTGCGCCCTGGCTTTAGGAACGCAGTGATCTCGCGCAGCCGCGTCTGGTTCTGCCGCCACGGTCTATCAGGCTCAAGATCGTGACTGGCAGGATTGGGTCCCCCACCGCTGTTCTGCAGCGCCGCCACGCTGGAGCGCAGGATGGCTTCGCTCTGGCTGCGGCCCAACATCGCGACAAGACTGTGGGCGTTGGCGATCGCAATCGCCTTGTGACCGATTTCTCGAAGGTCGCGCGCGCCGTACGCAAAGAGCACCGAGAAAATCTCGTCGATGGGAGCGGTCTGTGCGTACGTCACGATCGCGGCGTCCGCAGCGTCGCGATCCCAATTGTCTAGCGCCGCGATCAGCATTCGCCGCGCCGCCGGTGCGCCGGCTACTGACGTGGCAAGCCGCTTCGGCAGGCGCCAGGCAGAGCTTGTTTGCTCCTGAGCTTGCGCACTCTTGAAGTAATCCGCCGCCCAGACGATCGGCAGCCATTGCTCGCCCGACGATAGGTGTAGCGTGGTCGCATTAATCGATCGCAGCACCATGACCGAGTGGTACTTGTAACCGACGTCAGGGTACGGCTGGACGTTGCGCGCAGCCGCCCAGGATAACGCCGTGAGCAATTCCTCGAAACGAAGACCCGCGCGAATCCGCTGGACCAGCTCGCGCGGGAGATGCTCTCGCACCGAATCTTCCAGCAATTTGAGCAATGCGGTCACAGGCCGATCCGTATCGGTCAAGCCGACCTGGCCAGTCAGACCTACACCGGTCGCGCCGGCCGTTTGAAGGAACGTGCGTCGGTTCATGGCAAACGCGATGGCTCGTGTCGGGGATTACTGTACGCCAAATCAGCCAAGCCGGCGCGGGACGGTCGCCCGACGCTGTGGTTTGCGCCATCACCGCGATGCCGGTCACGCGGGAGCAGGATCGGGCGTTGTTGGGGATGGCGGCGCGTGAATTGCCTTCCTGGTAGCCGCCGGTGTGTGTCCAGCTAAGGCTGGCCCGATCTCTGGGCTTCTGACCCACCGGGGCAGGAGTTGGAGCCCCATAGGTTACGCCGTGAAAACCCAAGTCTGTATCGCCGTCCAGGTCCAGTGTGTAGACGGTCGCCGACAGATTGATTGATGCGCCGCGAGGGGCGCACGATCGTCACCCTACCTTCACTAAGCGGCGCCATCATTGGGATGGCCCAGGCAAGCGAGTCCCACTATGCGTATCACGGCCGTCTCTGGGGTGTCGCAGAATCCGCCGCGCCCCGTCCAGCTCAACGCGGACGCGGAATCGCCGAGATCAAGGTCGGCTGCCGCCACGCCGCCGATCAAGACGGAATCGATCGCTGAGCATGATCCGAAGCTGCTGGTCGCGGCGCTCGAAGATATAGAGTCCAAGCGGCTGGCGATCGAGTCGCTGCTGGACGCCGGTCTGCTGTGGCAGTGCCTTACCTAGCAATTATCAGTGGCTGAGTGGAAGCGGGGGGAGGATTTGATCTTTATATCCAGCTCCCGCTCGCGATGGTTCCGGCAAGCCGGCTGCGGATCGCTCCTGCCTTAGGGTCCTTTCGCTTAGCTACGGGCGCCCGCGAGAGGACAACTTATGCCTAAGTCCGACCCTATCCGTGCCGGGCTTCTTGGGCCGCACTTGTGGCGGAACGGTCGCTCAAGCCGCCCGCCCCTGACCCGGGGCGAGCACTTACGAATCGAGGGGCGCCACGACGGCCGTACCTTAAAGCGGCCGGTCCCCCTAGCGCGCTGTGCATCGGCCGGACGGACGTGGGAAGCGGGACGGGATTGAAACTCGTCTATTGAACTGTATATCCATACCGACGGCCCCGTGAGATCCGTGCCGGGTTGCCGACGCCGGTAAGCCAGTAATGATCGCGGCTGGCCCTCGACCGACGGCTCATCGGGCACGTCCCGACTTTGACCGACGACCAACCCACATTCCGTCGGCTGTCAGCGCCCCGTCACCGAGGCCAATCGACGTTTCTCGATACCGCCGCGCGGCACATAGTCGCGCGCGCCGGAGTGGCGTCCGAGTAGGTCAGGGACCTGAAAGACGGCCTCATCGAGGAGCAACTGCGGCAGTTTCTCCCCGACCAGGTGAGCTTCCTGCGCCGCGCTGCCCCTTCACCATGACGGCGCTGATAAATGCGCTGCCCGATGCCCTGACCGTGTCGGCGATTTCCGAAACCAGGACGCAGCTCGCCGCCGAACCTGTGAATGCGTTCTTCTCGTCATCAAATCGTCATCGCGCAGTCACCTGTCAGTTAGAAACTCGCGCGAGTGCGCACGTTCGCAGCGCTTCATGCCAATGAAAATGACAGGAGGATTCACCCAATGATTAACTTTAAAGTTGCACCGGTTCTTGCCGGCGCCTTGTCTCTGATGATGACGGCCGCCATTTCAACCGCAACGGCTCCAGCGTATGCGGACGGGGACTGGCAGGCCGGAAGTATCCGCCACGTGCTATTGGTCAGCATTGACGGTATGCACGCCGTGGATTATCTCAACTGCTCGCGGGGTATTAAGACAGTAAATGGAGGAGAGCCCTACTGCCCGAATCTGGCGGAGTTGGGAGAAACTGCCATCAACTATTTGGACACCTCCACGTCGAGACCCTCGGATTCGTTCCCCGGGCTGACCGCGATCATCTCTGGATCATCGCCGCGGACCGCAGGCGCCTACTATGACGTCGCGTACGATCGCGTACTCGCTCCGCCAACGATTATGACTGGAAACGGAGTAGCAGGCGGTACCTGCACCCACGGGATGCCGAACGGCACCAGAACTGAATACGAAGAAGGCATAGATAAGAATCAGCAATTCGTGAACGGGATCGACGGCGTCAGCACCGCCAATGGCGACGGCGGAATCGACTCCATCGATCCTTTGAAACTGATTCGCGACCCATACAACAATTGCAACCCGGTGTACCCATGGAATTTCGTGCGCACCAACACAATCTTTGGCGTGGCTCACGCCGCGGGCCTATACACAGCATGGTCCGACAAGCATCCGGCCTACGCCTCGGTCTCAGGTCCGGGAAACGGGAAGAATATCGATGACTTTTACGGACCGGAAATCAATTCGGTCGTGGTTGGTCTGCCTGGCGTGACCACGGTGACAGGCGTGGACTGCTCCACCGTTCGCGACCCGTTGCAAACGGCCGCTTGGACCGACAGTTTCCAAAACATCGAGTGCTATGACTCGCTCAAGATCAGCGCCGTTCTCAATCAAATCGAGGGCTATACTCACAACCACAAGAACAAAGCTCCGGTGCCGGCAATTTTCGGTATGAACTTTCAAACCGTCAGCGTCGGTCAGAAACTGATTGAACGGGATCCGGTATCCAAGGCGGTCGTGGCAACCGGAGGCTATCTGGACTCCACGGGCACGCCGACTGAGCCGTTGCTGAACGAGATTGTGTTCACCGATAAGGCAATCGGCGCCTGGATTGCCAAGCTGAAAAAGCACGGATTGTACGATTCCACGCTCATCATCATCACTGCCAAACACGGACAGAGCCCCATCGATTCGGCGCGCTATCTGGGAATCTCGAACTCATCCGGCGATCCGGTCACGACTTCGCCCGCGACCATTCTGGACACTGCCAAATGCATACCTATTTCCGAAGCTCCGTCCAACCCGACCGGCATCGGGCCGACCGAAGACGACGTTTCGTTGTTGTGGCTGAACGGCACAGCGGGCTGTACGACCGCCGATGCGGTCAGCATACTTCGCTCGATGTCTCCAACCACCAACAACGTCGCCGGCATCGGGGAGATTTTCTCCGACAGACTGCTGACGACGTACTTCAACAAACCCGGAATTCCGCCCAATGGTGATCCACGAACCCCGGATATCGTGGTTACACCGAACATCGGCGTAACCTACTCGGGAAGCACCGCCAAGTTGGCGGAACATGGCGGCTTCTCTCGCGACGATACCAATGTAATGTTGCTGGTGTCGCATCCAAGCTTTGCTCCAAAGACCGTCACCAGCCCGGTGGAGACCATGCAAGTTGCGCCGACGATCCTGAAGGCGCTCGGGCTCGATCCCCGGGCGCTGGACGGAGTGAGGCTCGAGGGGACTCAGGCGCTCCCGGCGGTGCAGCTCGGAGAGTGAGAGCTGCTGTCGGGCGAGCTACTAACGATTAACGGGGGTGTCCCGGCTACCGGGACACTCCCGCTTCTCAACCATATCTTGGGCCGGTTCTCGCTCTACAGGCGCAGAAGGCCGTCGAGCTCAGCAGCTTTTTGCCACGATGGCAATTCGCTCATGCTGTATTGTTCCAGAGCGCTTCAACGTGTGCCTTCAATTGAAGTGATTCGTGCCACCGATCGGTCGTGTCATTTCCATCGGCCCCTGTTATGGCGTACGGCCTCGGTCCGAGTTCGCACACGAAGGCGAGCGAGTCGTTAGACTCTGCGCGTCGCCGCCAGCTCTTGAAACCATGTTCCCACCAGTTGAGAAAGATATCGAGCCAGACCTTATGGTGCGGGAAACTTATCTCGATCTGCACCTGCTCGCGGCTGGCCACTCGGCCGTGGAATGCCCAGCAACTGTCGATGATTCGGCGCATGTGAGCTTGATTCTCATCCGAGATGGGAGTGGCGAACTCGCGCCCGACCATGAAATGAGAAAGATCACCCAAGAGTTTCAAGTCGGGAAAGCAGTCGAGCAGATCGAGAGTGAAGTAGAGATCGGTCGTCATCCGATCGCGATGGGTTTCCAGGTACACCGGGAACTTCACTTGTTCAGCCAAACGCCGCCAACCCTCGAGCAGAGGGATGCAGTCGGCGATGCGGCGGGGACGCACATCAGCCTGGATGTCGAGATGATGGACGCCAATCTCGGTACAGAGCTCGAGCGCAGGGTTGAGATCTTCGACCGTCTTCGGGAAGCACTGCGCCTCTGTCAGCTTGCCATGAGGTTTGAGCAGAGCCGCTACGCGGCGCGCCGCGTCAGCATTGCTGATGCTCATGCTCACGCCATCGAAGTCGGCGTCGAGAATCATCTCCACGTTTTGCTCAAGGGAGCGCTCGATGCCGTCCATGTGCCGACGCTCCATGGCCCAGAGCGATTGCAATACGACGAGTTTCTGCATCCTATGATCCTCCTGGCAGCGATGGCCATCCGCACGGACAACGGCGTGCCCTTCGCGCCAGCGCGCAAATGCTCTACGGCCTGAGCCGCCTCTCGGTCTGGTGGCTGCGCTTAGGGAACTTCCCTGTCATCAGAGAGTCGGCGAGCTTTCGGGCTCATAGGTTACAGATTATTCCGGTCACATAGCTATCTGACCGGAATAGACACCGGCGTGTGTGGTAGCGCGGGGCGATTCGCTAATTACCGACTTCGGCTGTCGCTGGCCGGCAAGAGTCGAGACCATCAGGGTCCAGACCATTAATGTCAAATTTGTCATCGGCCAACAACGACTGGATTTGACCCCGTTTCTGCCGGTCGCGAACGGCAGCTTCAAGGCCTCAGGAATCGGCAATCTTGAGCGATGGAATACCACAGGTGTTAGCCAATTTTTTAGTGTCTTTTCCGCTCAATCTGCTGGGTTTTCATAGTATTGCGATAAAGTCCGGCTGGCTTCCAGCAGTAAAGGGTGAGCCGGGTATGGTGGTGAGCTCGCCATTTGCTGCATTTAGCTTATAGCCGGAAATATTTGCGGAACCGCCATTT